>Ga0123337_10000270_pt1 | contig 97057 bp, 76 predicted proteins | sample frozenSSSSmetaG_FD_89792 | JGI IMG/M metagenome (GOLD analysis project Ga0123337, IMG submission 89792) | Glacier valley bacterial and archeal communities from Borup Fiord, Nunavut, Canada, to study Microbial Dark Matter (Phase II) -... | ecosystem: Environmental > Aquatic > Freshwater > Ice >...
GGAGGATTGAAAGGCGTTTTATCAACTGTGAACCAGGAACCGGCTTTTTATATAACCGGTCCAGCCTCTTTTTTAGACTTACATTTAAATTTTGGGTATCAATTTTGAGTATGAAAACAAGTTGGAACCAGGGGAAGGTGTAAAGAAATGAGATTCCCATTTCTTTTTGGTTCACTTTGGACTTTCATTCCAATAGTTTTGTTGATTATTCTATTCATTATAAGGACAAATCTGGAAGACAAAACGCTTAAAAATGAATTACAAGGTTATCTGGAATATTTGAATAAAACACGATACAAGATTCTTCCTTCTGTTTGGTAAATTACAATTTTAATAAATAACATATTGACAATCATGATACGACACTCTTTTATATTTTCTGCATTAATCCTTTTTACCACTTGCGGACTACTGCAAGCGAAGACTCAAAACACTTCTTTAAGCCAGACACAGAATGAAGAATACAAAGGAATTTCCTTCAAAGTTAATGATGTTGAAATTGCGGGAACTTTGCTTAAAGTTGATTCGGCAAGACAGGTATTTGAAAATAAAATTGGTAAGGAAATTCTGTTTTTCCCGGAAGAACATGCCCCTCTTGAACTTGTCAACTGTCCCAATAATGGACTGATTCAAACACTACAGGAATGTTACGACAATCACAGGCCATTGGTTCTATCCCCAGATATCATTTGGTTAGCCATTTGCCAGGGCGTCTCAGTTCATATGAACGAGCATTACGATTCGCTTAAGAACGTCGTTTTCATAAAAGACAAACCCGACAAAATCATCATTCGGAATGACAGTCTGGGATATTCAGCCAAACATTGGAAAAACTTAATTGGAACTTTTTCCAACGAAACCAAGAAATATACGAACGATGATTTTTATTCCTTTTTTGTGTCTGAATTCACAACGACAACAACAATCGAACAGACCGCATTTCAAATAACGTTGCTTGAAAGTTACAAAAAGGCATTCGAATACATTGGAGAGACAGGTTGTGGTATTCCATCAATCCGACTGGAAGGAAATAAATCAGACTGGAAAACAATCCTGAAAAAACTGGACATGCTTGATAAAATCGGGCTTTCAAATTGGGCTGAGAATTTAAAGCCCATTATTGTGGAGTTTATCAATGCATCTGACGGAAAATACAAAAAAGAATTCTGGCAAAACATCTATAAAAATGCCAGTGAATATAATGGATTTTACATATCGGGTTGGGTCATCAAATTTTTTCCATATATAAAGGAATTGGCATCAGAGGGCGTTTATGATGAAAAACGGGGAGAAACAAGGGTCGGTGAGATCATCAAGCCAAATAACTTTTATGAAGGGGACCAATATTTACTTTCAACTTTATCTACGGATAATTTCCCATCCGGATTGGCTAAAATACCAGTGACCTGGATTAACAACTTGAACGGTCAGACCAAAAAAATGGAAGTCTACGCCGGATTTCTTGCAATCATGCAATACGAGGACAAGAGCCTGAAACCTTTGGTTTCGTGGGCTATTTGCGAAGAAAACGCAAGAAATCCCGAACATACATTAGTAAAGGAAAACAACCTCGACTTAAAACACAATCCAGACTACTGGTCACCGCATTTTGCAACCAATGTGACAGATTCCGCTGTCTACGACATTAAAAAGTTTAAGACACACAAAAATAGCATCGCTTTTCTAAGGCAAATGATTGTTGATTCTTTACAAAAAAACGCAGCTTTTCAGAATATAAATTTCAAAAACGATACCATACAGGTTTCGGTATTATCCAATGGAACTGTTGGGAAAGTGACTATGACTCATTGCAAAAATGAACGGGCAGTTGAATACATCGCCGGATTGCTTAGGGGATTACCTGAAAAATGGTTTCCAGCATTGGCGCATCCATCCTCAGTTTTAAACTTGGTGGATTTCTCCGATGAAGAGAATCGATTGAAGGTTCGCGCAAATAGTGTGGTGAAAATGGTATTGTAATTCTCAAAGAAGTCCTGCAAGCATGAAATTCTCCAAAATCATAAGTCTCTTCCTGGTTCTAACCACTATGGTTGATTTTTCCATTCAAAGTCAGACAATGCCGGATGAGATACATTTTGTCCGACAGGGCGTACGTCGAATGATTTTTGACGAAGATCAATCGATTCATCTGGCAGGGATCGATCCCGCAAATATAGTCGGTTTTTCGGCTATGCATCTCACCTCACAATACTCCGGCACGCCCTCCAAAGTTTCCATCGAAGTCGATAAACTGAGCATTCAATCCGAGCAAGAAACGCGTACAGCTATTTGGTTTGGAGGTTTTAATCCGTTTGCCACTTACACGATTGATCTGGCATCGTGTTCCGGGGAGGGTGAAATGGGTTTTGAATTTTCTAATGCCAATAAGGAGGAACAGCTTTTTATCACGGTCGGGTTTAAAAACTCCATATTAACCGGAGCAAATATCAGACTACTGAAAAATAAGATCGTACAAAAAGACACGTCCATCTCCGTAAACCTGGAGGAACAGGAAAAGATTATGGGTAAAATCATTCTTCAAATGCTGGGCAGTGGACTTGTATTGTATAGGCAAGACCAAGGATTACCAAAGGTCATAGGGCAAAGTGATTTCAATACGTTCATCGATTTGCGAAAAATGGAGTTCATCCACTCCTTTCAATCAAACCTTTACATTCGGCTGAAGGGGGGAAAAGTTACACTACATGGAGTTGAAATGGCTCTTACTACCGGAGTGGGTTTGGCAGATATCCGACCCATTACCTATGAAAATGGCGATCCTCTGCTCGATAAGGGGCGACTATGGTACACCATGTCCATTCGCGGACGTGCCCTGCCACATCACATTCAAGGAGTCTTCAGTTTGGATCCAACCGTATTTGACCTCAAGCTGGAAGGAGTAATCCTGTTTGACCGCAAAGATGGTTTACTCCGAAATGAAATTGCCTCTCATATTTTTTACGATCGTGAAAAGGAAACCTGGCGAGGAATTACGACCGGTTTCAGCGCTTTCGCAAAACCCGATAAAGAAAAGAAACAACTGCTGGCTGTTGAAAGTAAAAGGGATCCGCGTTTTGGCTTCTCAGTGATGAACGCAGCTCCTTTTGGCATTGAAGGCGATGTAGAAGATCCGCATATAATCTTTGATGCGGAGGCTGGAAAATGGCGAATGCTTACCTGTGAAAACCATAATGGATACAAAGCCGTCATCATGGAATCCGACAATTGGGACAAGGGGTATAAAAAGATTTCCGGACCGGTGGAGTTCAATTCGACAGGAACTTCCATTCAGAAAATAAATGGAAAGTTGTATTGTTTTTCAGGCAGTTCGGATCGAAAAATTCACATCTACACCTATCCGGACCTGAAAGTTGCCGGACACCTGAAGATGGACTTACCTCCCTGGGACGAAACTTCGGGCACCAGAGTCTGGCCCAATGTTGTTCAATTACCAGAAGGCTACCCGTTCCGGTATGTAGCGTTGATGATGGACCGATTCAATTTTCCTGGTCTGAATGGTCCAAATTGGTCGTATGGCGCACTTTATCTGTACCATGGATACGACATCGAATGATATTTCAGGTTTTAGTAAAAGTTTATGAAAGCACAAATCAATTAAACTGAAAATACATGAAAATAGCAGTGACTTTCCTGATGGCATTCGTGACCCTGACATTGTTTGGGAACAGCGCTTACATTCAATTTGAGAAGATTCCCGAAAATCAGGACAATGCAGGGATGATTTATTTCATAAAGGAAAATGAAAAGTATTTTGATCATTGGCAAAACGATTGGTCGTATAACGTGAACAAAAAAACGTTGGTCAAAGGATTGAACGAAGCATTTACACTTTTTTCAAGGCAGGATGGCGAAAATCTTGAGCTCAATCTGCTACTTGGAGATATCTCATGGTATTTGTACAATTTAGACGAAGACCCATTCTATGCTCAGGCCGAGAAATTCTACAAAAAAGCGATTGAGCTAGCTCCAAACGATTTTAGAACCAATTGGTTTATTGCTAATTTCTATGCTTCATCAAATAACCAGAATAAATCTATAGACCATTTTGCTCAAGCAAAGGCACTTCTTCCAAACAACGAACCTGCAGCATTCTGGGAACAATATGCATTTGCTACAGCTACGGCAAATATGCCGTCCAATTGCATTTACGCGATGGACAGAGCTAAAGCCATCCTTGGTGCACCGTGTAACTTTGAGGTTCAACTCGGTCAATCAATGCGTAATCGGATAGTATCCATGAAAAGTGATTCATCCTATATTTCAAAAGATATATGGACTGCTTCGGGTGAAAATCCAGTATCATTTGTCAGTCGTCCACTAGGTCTAAAATTAGTAATTGATCCTACCTGGCAGATAACTATTTCCAACTATGATAAAAATACAGCCATGGTTTCGATTGTTCCTCCCCCTATAAAAAACAAGGCGGGACGAGATATTACGTATACAATTGGTCTATTCATGAAGGTTGTGACAGAATCTGATGATTTGAAAAGTTACATTGATTTGTATCTTACTCAATTACCTGAGAAGAAACTAGTAAGTATATCGGACAAATATCCGGAAGTCGTTTCTTATGAGGCTGAAAGCAAATTAATGTATCAGGAAATGGGTGGAGTCCATATGCATATGATTGGAATTAAACGTACACAACCCCAATATGCCGGATTATTACTTGAAGAACCGATATCTGTACCTAAAAATGGGAATGGGCAATTGAATTTTTATCGAGCTTCAGAAAGCAAGGACCGATTTGGTGGAGTGATATTTTATGGCATCATGTTGGACGCATGTGAAGATATCTATAAAGATGCATTTGAAGTCTTTAAAAACTTTTACGAAAACCAGATGATTATTGAATAAATACGTTGCCCAGTTTTAGACGAAAAAAACTAAAGTTGAGTTGGGCGATAAAACTAAAAATTATCTTCTTATCTTTCCAACGAAAATCGGGAATAACCTATTTCTTAAACTAGTTTCAAAAAACACAGATGAAAAATAAACTGATCTATATCCTAGCCTTTGCGACTCTGCTCTTTGTCTCCTGTAAAAACACCCTGAATGTCACTGTCGGAAAATACAAAGAAAAAGGTAGCTCCGGGGTTTTTATGATTTACCCCAATAATACCTTCACTTTTAGTACTGAAGAAATCCCGAAACAATATTCAAATGGAAATTGGATACAGTATGACGATACTCTTATTTTAAACAGTACAGTACAAAATGAAATCGGAGATGTAAATGAATTAGAAAATAGCCAGCCAGCATTCGTTGATAGTGAATCTGAAAAGAAATCACTCGTATCCATTGATGGAGAAAAAGTAAATTTGAATTTACAGGTACCTGATTCATTATTGACATACAGGGTATTTACAAATACATCCATAAAATTTAAAAGAAGAAGTCTTTACTACAGAGATCCAGAAAAGGATAGTGTAAATATTAAGTACAAGTTGAAAGATGGTAAGAAATCAGTTATTAAATCAATCAAGAAAAAGAACCTGCATAAAAATATGGTAGAGTAAGCGATTTTGATTACCATCCATTGAATGAGACAATATCTCTTATTCTGAAAAAAGTTTACTCATGATAAACCAATAAAGTAAACTTATAAAGTATGATTAATGAAAATCAATTGCCATGTCAAGATAATTTCCATCTAAAAGATGAAGCAACACTGGCCATTATTCGTGTTTATTTGGAAAACAACTTAAGTGATGAGGAGGTGGTATCAAAAACCGCATTAACAACAAGTATTTGTTCTATTAATGGATCGGTCAATACATTGAAAAGTCGTTATCTATATCCGAACCCCAAGAAGATTACCTGAATATGAAAAAACCGAAGACTGTAAACCTTTTTCAGCAGAAGCAAAGTAAATAAAAAGGTAACTTTTTAATTCTTTATATTAAATATATTACGCATCTTTGAGGACATTAATTTATACATTAAAAGAATAATTAAAGTTCCTATTTAATAATCTATTATGAATAAAATATATCTTTTAATCACGTTGTTTATTTTTTCATTGAATATTTTTAGCAGTACCATCAACGGTAAAATACAGTTAGAAAAACAGATAGTACCTGAAAATGTAAAAATAACATTTAAGGCTGTCTCACTCACGGCAAAAACGGACTCTACGTTTACTAACTACTCGGGACTATTCTCCAAAGAAATTACAAATGGAATATATAACATTGTGTTTGAAAAGGACGGTTTTGAATCAAAAAAAATTGAAAACTTTTTCTTAAGTCGTGACACAACACTTGCTGATATTTTTCTTCAATTCGGCCCATTTAAAGATATTACGGGAACGATAAGTGGAACATTATACAAGGATACTATATATCGAGTAACAGGTAATGTTAAAGTCAATGTTGGTAAAACACTTCTGATCGAACCCGGTACACTCATTAAATTCAAAGGTTTTTACAGTTTCACCATTAATGGAAAAATTATTGCTATTGGGAAACCAAACAACAGAATAATTTTTACTTCAGGACAGGAAATTCCGAAAAAAGGAGATTGGGATAATCTTACTTTTGGAGAAACCTGCGATTCGAAATCTCAATTTACCAATTGCATCGTTGAATATGGTGCTAATACCGATGAGTGGGATTCCAATAGGTATTCGATGGTCTATGTAAGCAACTACATGACCATAGACAGTTGTATTTTCAGAATGTCCAATTCTCATGCTATTCGTATTTTGAATGGAAAACCGACTATATCCAATTGTATCATCTTCAATAATGAACGATCAGGTGTTAATTCTCATACCGGTGCAGCAATCGTTGACAGTTGTACTATCTATAACAACGGTTGGCAAGGCATCAGAACATATATGCCTGGGACCATCCTATCAAGAAACACTATTTACAACAATTACTCAGGTATTGCCTTTTTTGGAGGATCTACGGATATTGTTGGGAATCGAATCTACAACAATAAATCAAATGGCATTCATGTTCTGAGTGATGGCCAATATATGGATATTGTCAGCAACATTATTTACAATAATAAATCAAACGGGATTTCATTAGAATATGCTGGAAATACCAAAATGATTATTCGTTCAAATGCCATTACACACAACCTTGGAAAGGGTATTTTCAATGATTTGTGTGAATCTTTAATGATAAAATACAACCTGTTTTTCGGGAATGTTCAAGAGGACTTGAAAAACATGCCCTTAGGTTTTGGAACAATCTTGGCAACCAATTACAACGATACGTTATGCGATGACTATTTCAATATTTTCGTCGATCCAATGTATGAAAGTACCAATCAAGAGGACTCTTTATTCATGATTTACAAAAATACATCGCCTTGCATAAATGCTGGAGATCCCAGAATTGCTCTTGACAGCGACGGCACCCTATCCGATATTGGCCAATTATCCTATAAAACATCAAATTACTATACAAATCTAAAACCAGCACCTGCTCAACTTGAACATGCTAGCATATACCCCAATCCAGCCAAGGATCTTGTCTATATCACAAGACCAATAAGTACAAAAGGAAATGTTTTAATAAACATTATTAACCAATCAGGTTTAGTTGTCAAATCATACAAGTCAGGAGAAATGGAAGATATACTAACCATCGATATTAAAGATTTGCAGAAAGGCATCTATTTTATCAGAATCAAAAATTACAACAAGGTCAGTACCCAAAAGTTAATTAAGCTCTGACGAGGTGATCTTTGTTAAAGTCTGAATCCGCATGAACGTCGTATTCATCTCCATGAAGAATAAACATTCTTTTCTTCTTGATTTCTGCAACCTGTTCGTCGTTCTTAAAGGATGTTATTTACTTTTTATAAAGATAATAATAATATTAAACATCATTGATATACTATTTTCCAAGCTTCTAAATAAGGCAATATATTCATAATCAATTCGTTTATAATTTAGATTGTACCTAATTGATTAACTATGAAAAACACATTATTGTTATCATTATTAGTCAGCGGATTTTTGAGTAGTTGCGTTGTTGAAGATCAGGCTATTCTGGAAAAAACCGCCTCCCGGTTAAATGCCCTAAAGAACATAGAATACCAGGAAGACCATTATCTTTATGCAAAGATATTGGAAAGAACAGATACCTTCTCCGTTTTATGCTATTTCGACTTTACCAGTTCAGACACCATTTTGGGTGCTAAATATCAATTCTCAGACAATCATGGGGAAATGGTCTTCAACGGTAAAATGGAGTTTACTTCAGATTTATTTCTGAAACAAATCGTTTTTTCAGATAAACTCTATAAAGATAGGCTTAACAGCACCATCTACATTGCAAATTCATTTTATGTGATCAGAAAACTACTTCCTGAGTTCTTAAAAGATTCATCGACCACATTCATCAGACAAAAAGACACCTTGGTTGGCGGAAAAGAAAATTTCCAATTCAATATGATCCTTAAGGATAAAAATATATACAAAGGAGCCATCGTTAAAGAAGATAAAGGTAAATCATTCACCTACAATATTCTGATTTCAAAAAAGAATTATTTGCCTACTCAATTCACCAGAGTCTATTCTGAAGACAACGGGTATTGGAAAACCGTATTTACCCAAATAAACACGAAAATTTCTCGTCCCTACTCCACTTGGTATTTCGACAGGTTCCCAGCCGATTACGTACGTATGACTGCTGAAGAAAGCATGAAAAGACAGACCGATAAAATGGAACTGAATAAAACAGCACAGATTGGACAACTTTCCCCAGACTGGTCATTACCCTTAATTTCCGGTGAAATTCTGAGGCTTTCAGATTTAAAAGGCAATCTGGTCTTACTCGAATTTTGGTTCCCGGGTTGTGGGGGTTGTATTGATGCCATCCCTGAGATAAATAGCATCCAGGATCTTTATGCAAAACAAGATCTCAAAGTTTTCGGTGTAGAATTTTCCAACACAAGTGCAGCTGGTCTTGAGGCTTATATCAAAAAAGAAAACATCCTATACCCGACCCTGCATTCCGGCAAATCGCTTGCAAATAGATATGGCGTGATGGCTGGTCCGACTTTTTTACTGATTGACAAAAATGGAGTCGTAGTTTACACCTCAACCGGACTAAATAAGAAGGATCTAATCAAGGCAATCGATGAAAACATTTGATAAATTTCGGCAAGGGAAACGGCTTCATTTATGGATGATTACCGTGTTTTCACTTATATTTTTTTCAGCATGTACTTCAAAAGCAGAAAGATGTCTGAACAAAGGGATTACTCAGGTTGAAAAGGGAAAATTCGAGAATGGGGATCATTATTTCACAGAATCCATCCATTGTGATTCAGTCAATCCAAGGGCATTTTACAACAGAGCACTCGTCCGCAAAAAAATGTGCAGATACACTGAAGCGTTGACAGACCTGGACAAAGTCCTGGAACTGGATTCCCTTTATCTGCAGGCTTATCTTACTAGAGGGGAGATAAAAGGGATGCTACAAGATTATTTTGGATCACTGGATGATTACAGGCATGGCTTGGATATATATACCCGAAATGGCTTTCAGAATCCATCCGATTTCCATTTATACCCCAGAAATACAAATGATCTTATTCAGATACAAAATCAATACTCTCAAGCGATACTGAAATCTGGCAAACAAAAATATGCCTCCAGGGATTACATCGGGGCAACTGCAGACTTTAACATGGCGACCTTATTAGAAGGAGATAACAGTGACGCATATTACCTCTGTGGAAATGCACAGTTTTTACTGCACGACTTTGAGGGAGCAATCGCTTACTATACAAAAGTGATAACCCTCGAGCCGGATCAGCCCGATGCCTACTTTGCCAGAGGGTATGCAAAAGAGAAATTGGGTCAAGCCATGAGTGCTTCAAAAGACTACAGGAAAGCCAGGGTATTAAATAAACTGACCTACCTTCCCAAACGAACAAAATGATTATTTCAAGATTGTGATCGAATAACTCGCATTAAAACGTTCATTACCCTCCAATTTTAAAATGCCCTCCTTTGTCTTGAAATTCTGATCCGCATCGCTTGCGTCATTAATGCCATACCATGGTTCAACGCAAACATAGTCGGCATTGGGTCTGGCCCACAATCCCAGGTATGGAAATCCTTCAAAATCCACCCGTACGCGTTTTCCGGAGATTCTGCTGCACAGCGTTACGCCTTTTGACTTGATGTCCTTAAAAACCAGTGCATCCTTGTCAAACAAGTGGTAGTTCAGCTCAATGATCCGGCTATTGTCCAGAATCAGGTCTGTCGGTTCACCTAAAAGCGATGAAGCCAATATCGGGTACGTATAGGCCGTTTCAGGCTGATCAAATTCCAGAAAGTAATCGTTGTACTTTTCGCCCGGATCGAGCGGACATTTTAAGGCAGGATGGGCGCCAAAGGAAAAGTACATTTCCTTTTCGTCCAGATTTCTGACCTCATTGATTACGACAACCGAATTTCCCTCCAGTTTAAAAGTGAGCAGGTATTCAAATTTGAAGGGATATTGTTTCAGCGTTTCCTCGTGATATCGAAGTCTGAATGTCAAACTTTCATTCGTTGAAGATGCCAACTCAACGTTCGGATTTCTCATGAAAAAGCCATGTTTCTTTATCGAGTATGTCTGGTCGTCCAGCTTGTAAATCGTATCCTTCAACATTCCGACAATGGGAAACAAAACGGGTGAAGAGCCTCCCCAAATGGCAGGATTGGCCTCCCACATGTATTCCTTCTTGTTCGACAATAGCTTGATGCTGCACAATTCCGCTCCGGCTTTCTTGACTTTGATTTCGATGGAACCGTTACTGAGCGTATAAATTTCCTGACTCATAGAAGTCGAACTGATGAGTGACATAAAAAGTAATATTAGTAATTTATTCATGGTTTGGATTATATATCCGCTAATATATACATTTTTAATCGTCCACCAAGACACGATCCAGCTACAGATTATGTTTAATGGAGAGTCTAATGGTGGAAGTGAAGTGGTAACTTCTTAAAATGATTATATAAGTTTCCATCCCCACTTCTTTTTATCTTGATTAAAGGTTCTTATAGCAAAACCTTCCATTTTTAATCCATCAAAAAGGTTCCTTTTTTCGACTAATGAAGGATGTATAAAAACATCATTAATAAAACCGAAGGATTTCCCTTTAGGAATCTTTACTTGTCCATTAACCACTTTAAAGAATTGCTTTTTAAACACATCATCTTCAGCCATTATTGCCGTGAAAACTTTAAAAGGTCCATCAATAGGATTAGCCTGGAACCTTACTTTCAAAATATCACCAATCTTAATATCTTTTAAGGATTGATCATATTTAAAGAAACCAAATTTATACTCTGACGCTATAAAGTTAAGTATTTTCTTATCAGAATTCACAAATTCAATAATTACAGTTTCTTCGTGTATATCTGAATACAAAAGTAAATCCGCTTCTTTAGAATATTGTTTGTAAAAAGCTAGATTTGATTTCTTAGCCATGGTGGTTTTGTACCACTCTTGCGATTGCCAAAGCAAAATGATTTTTGGAATTGTATATTTATGTTCTTTCCTGACTTGTACTAACTGTTCAATTTCTGTTTTGGCCTCTATGAAAAGATTTTTTGAAATTAAAATTGCAGCCATTTTCTGACGGAGATTGATCAGCATCTCTTCCGGACTTTTGCATGACAAAGCTTTTGAATAGCAAGCAAAAATTTTATCTGGTTCACTGGCAAATGCTTCTGCCAAAACTTCCCATACCCAAAAGTCATTGCGTTTTTTTTTGGCAAAAGGAAGTAATAAATCAATTGCATTTTGTTTATCACCAATAGCTAATAACAACTTTGCATTATAGTATCCTGGATATTGAAAATGAGGATAATTATCGACAATCTTTGTAAGAATAGGAAGATAATCCAATGCTTTCTTCTTATCAAAAAATTCACCATGTTGCCCTTGCTTAGGTAAGAGATGTTTGGCATAAGCAATGTAAACTTGCTCTGCAAAAGCCATTACGTCTTTACCATCAGGCATTTTCCCTTTCTCAAAGTCTTCAGACATTAGGTTCTGAATATCCCACCAATCTGCAACCTGTAAATAGCAATCTGTATTTTTTAAAGCCTTATGGAAAGCCTTAAATAAGAAGCTATAACTTTGAGATGGTTTTGAAAATTGTAACGATTTAATTGCATCAAAAATGCGAATAGTTTTACTAAAATCATCAGAATTTGCGTTTGTAATTGAAAAAACCATTTTTCCTACTTGCCAGCAAATATTATCAAAAAGCATCTTTTCCTCAAAAGGCAATCTTAACGCCTTTATTTTATCCAACCAGTAGATGAAATTTTCTATATGATCAATATCCGCATTTTCTTTAATATAGTCGTAATAGACCCAACTAATGTTCCTTTTTGTCCAGATATCATCAGGAGCAGCTGATAATTCAGCATTTGCAATTTTTAGTGCTTCATCTAGTTTACCTGCCAGACGCATTTCCTTTATTTCTTTAGATGCCATATCTTTTAAAATTTACTTCAGCATTCAACTTTACTATCTATGTTATCATATTTTAATCTATCTTATATTTTCTGTAAGTATACCATTAATGCACCTTTGAATCGATTTAGGGAGTAGATCTCATTTATTCTTAGAAAATGTTCGTTTATAATTTTTAACTACGTTATAATAATTTGTTGATTATTTTCACAAAAGCATCAGCTCGTTTGAAATTATTAATACGGTTTTTTAGTTATATTTTTCATTACAATGGTTATTGCTCACTGAGCCTGAACGCAACAATGACAACGTATTGTCAGAATTGATCTTAATCCTTATTATGTTGGATGTTACTCACTGTTTTTTAACAGAATACACTGAAAAAACACAACTTTCCAAGTCTTAATCCTTATTCTATTGGATGTTACTCACCGAGTCATGATTAGAAAGCACAACGGCAACCTAAGAGTAGTCTTAATCCTTATTCTGTTGGATGTTACTCACCGAGAAAGTGGAGATATAGACACAAATTTGAAGTCTATTGAGTCTTAATCCTTATTCTGTTGGATGTTACTCACCGAGTAATGATCAAACAGCAATTCCAAGTGATAACCTACGTCTTAATCCTGGATGTTACTCACCGAGAAATCAGGTCAAACTTTAGAGCATATATCGACAGGTGGTCTTAATCCTTATTCTGTTGGATGTTACTCACCGAGCAAGCTATAAAAAACGCTTGCGAATTTTACAACCTTGGTCTTAATCCTTATTCTGTTGGATGTTACTCACCGAGCCCACGTTATTGTAACGGAGTCAGAGAAACAGGCGGAGTCTTAATCCTTATTCTGTTGGATGTTACTCACCGAGTAAATAATTGTGGATGGCAAACGAATACTACAAAAAGGTCTTAATCCTTATTCTGTTGGATGTTACTCACCGAGAGAAGTACAAAATGTCAACAGCCGCAGACCTTAGTCTTAATCCTTATTCTGTTGGATGTTACTCACCGAGAATTTTTAACTACAATCTACATGAATCCATTATTTAGTCTTAATCCTTATTCTGTTGGATGTTACTCACCGAGTCTCATTACTGAGAGTAGACACCCCCTTCTACTCTCGTCTTAATCCTTATTCTGTTGGATGTTACTCACCGAGAAAACCAAAATACCAAACCCAACCGAATCGCTCCTGTCTTAATCCTTATTCTGTTGGATGTTACTCACCGAGTGTTTGGAGCAAACCTTATAATGTTAATGTGGATGTAGTCTTAATCCTTATTCTGTTGGATGTTACTCACCGAGTATGCAAATGGAACCCTAAACAACACAAGTATCTTTTGTCTTAATCCTTATTCTGTTGGATGTTACTCACCGAGAAAACAACAATCACCCTTTCCGGCATCGACTTCGAGTCTTAATCCTTATTCTGTTGGATGTTACTCACCGAGAAATAATGAAAGCACTACCACACGATCTAATAGCAGAGTCTTAATCCTTATTCTGTTGGATGTTACTCACCGAGAAATTTAAAGTCTATTGAAACGCCATTAACAAAGTCGTCTTAATCCTTATTCTGTTGGATGTTACTCTCCGAGAAAATCGCTTGCTATCTTTGGAACAAAGGACGGTGTCTTAATCCTTATTCTGTTGGATGTTACTCTCCGAGACAAGTTGTTGACTCTTTAAGACATGGAGTCATAAGTCTTAATCCTTATTCTGTTGGATGTTACTCTCCGAGAATAACAGCACTATTTCCAGTGCCAGTAGTGAACTAAGTCTTAATCCTTATTCTGTTGGATGTTACTCTCCGAGGGGCGGAAGCTCACGTAGAGATAAAAGAAGAAGAGTCTTAATCCTTATTCTGTTGGATGTTACTCTCCGAGGGCTGGATTTTTTCGTTGAAACACGAAAAAGAAGTAAAGTCTTAATCCTTATTCTGTTGGATGTTACTCTCCGAGACATGAGTCCATTAGTGAGACACTCTATGAGAAACTGTCTTAATCCTTATTCTGTTGGATGTTACTCTCCGAGTGACAAAGAAATGTTTATGGCCGATTTAATTAATTACGTCTTAATCCTTATTCTGTTGGATGTTACTCTCCGAGTCTTTAATATAAAAAGTTATGAACGTACAAGAAGTGTCTTAATCCTTATTCTGTTGGATGTTACTCTCCGAGATTTTAAACACTATTGATATGGAAAAGATATTTGAGTCTTAATCCTTATTCTGTTGGATGTTACTCTCCGAGATGTATGTATCATAGCCTATGAAATGATCTCTAAGGTCTTAATCCTTATTCTGTTGGATGTTACTATCCGAGTGCTGCATTGATATCCCTATTGTGTATCATATTTGGAGTCTTAATCCTTATTCTGTTGGATGTTACTCTCCGAGAATGTATTAAAAAGAATTGTCCTGATATTTATGCAGAGTCTTAATCCTTATTCTGTTGGATGTTACTCTCCGAGAGATATGAAAATTATCGGAAGGTCAATGCGTAAAAAAGTCTTAATCCTTATTCTGTTGGATGTTACTCTCCGAGCGGAACGTACTTTGAGGCATACAAAACTGAAAGTGGAGTCTTAATCCTTATTCTGTTGGATGTTACTCTCCGAGAATAATTCCGGGCATGTCAGTGTAGCAAATATCTGAGTCTTAATCCTTATTCTGTTGGATGTTACTCTCCGAGTAGGCAATGATTGTATTGTAACTAATATGGGTATAAGTCTTAATCCTTATTCTGTTGGATGTTACTCTCCGAGACCGACAAAAAAGGTTATTATAACCATACCTGAATCAGTCTTAATCCTTATTCTGTTGGATGTTACTCTCCGAGAGTACTGGTGAGCTTGCACAGTTGCAAGAAGATGGTGTCTTAATCCTTATTCTGTTGGATGTTACTCTCCGAGTTTATTAATCACATTCCGGCCAATGTCGGCCAAAGTAAAGTCTTAATCCTTATTCTGTTGGATGTTACTCTCCGAGTCAGTCACGAAGCGGGTAACCAGTCCCAACTGTTAAAGTCTTAATCCTTATTCTGTTGGATGTTACTCTCCGAGAAGTAAAACAGTATGTTGCCCGCTGTATGGCAAACGGTCTTAATCCTTATTCTGTTGGATGTTACTCTCCGAGGCAGCAAAAACGACCCGTACCAAAAGTACAGCAGCAGTCTTAATCCTTATTCTGTTGGATGTTACTCTCCGAGAATAGGCAAACAATATGCTCCGGAATTACGTAATTAGTCTTAATCCTTATTCTGTTGGATGTTACTCTCCGAGGGAATCGGATTAATAGCATAACAGGACAAAAGACACGGTCTTAATCCTTATTCTGTTGGATGTTACTCTCCGAGCAACGATACATTGACCGCAACGGGAACGAAATAACCGTCTTAATCCTTATTCTGTTGGATGTTACTCTCCGAGAGTATTATTTTAAAACCAAACAATTATTTTTACACAATGTCTTAATCCTTATTCTGTTGGATGTTACTCTCCGAGAGCTGTCAATATATACACCTATATTTTAAGCATTTACGCGTCACGTTTCAACATTCTCTCTATGATTCTTTCAAAAAAGCCCTCTCTTTTAGAGGGCACAAAGGTACAAAATGTCAAAGAACAAATTTTGTATTTATTAAAAGAATAATGTATTAATATTTTTTGTAATAATGTCGACGTTGACGGTCTTTCCAATTAATTTCATAGACTGTAGATAGTCTGTTGAAATGGGGACCAAAATCAAACTATCATTATTTTCATAACATGCTTGAACATCTGCTAAATCAGAACGGATTTCATCAAAAACCAAACGATCCAAATCAGCTAAAAAAATTGATTTCTGGATACGTGTGCAGCCTTTCTTTTCAAGATACTTTGAAACTAAGGACCTAACCTTATTGCTTTCAATATCGTACATTACAAAAAAAATCATACTATAAGGGCGTCTATTAGATGAGTTTGCTATATTAAACAATCGATGAATAGTTTCATTAACATCAATGGATTCTTCAATAGAAATTTTACGATTGGGAGGTTTGAAACCATCTATCCCAGCGTGCTGCAATTTTAAAACACGTTGCACAAACCCCATATCTGCTCTTTTCTTCTTTGTCATTCTATATAACCTTTTTCAAACAAGAAATTATTGATACAATCGACAGTCAAGTGGTTCAGCTCAGTTGAAGTACCAGATTTTGGTGTTTGAACCACTGAGAATCCTTTTTTTCCATAAAACAGGTTTACTTCTCCTCGTTTTATTCCGAGAAATAGCTGAATTTTTTTTCCATAGTGAATATTTGAAATTTCCAATACCATAAACCCCATTTGAGCTAAATAATCTTGTAGACCTTCAACAAGTTCGTTCAAGACCTCCGGTACAAAGTAGGATTTTTCGACTCTATCTTTTTGATTAGGATTGAGTCTCTCACGAATTTGTTGCATAATAGCCTTATCTGGATCTGGTGACGTTTGATCTATTTCTTCGTTTTCTGTTTTTGCTTTTTCAATTTTCTTTATTTCATTCTTTATTATACTTATAGAGAGTGTATCATCGAAATTCAAGAAGTCGTTTATATCAATTGGCTCGGCTTCAGCATTATAGTATGCTTGTTCGTCATAACTTATAAAACATGCTCTGGTAACATCGCTTGTTCTTGTGTCAACTATCTCCTCGATGTGATACTTTTGACCTAAAGATCGTACAAAGCACTTGTAGAAAAACGAAAACTTACCCGAATCGTAGCATTTTTCTTTAAGTAAAAATAATATTTTAATGCCGTCTTCACTTGGCGAAACGAAAGTCAAGGCTGTTCGCATATCATTTTCCAAATCTTTACGAACCAAATTTATATCTTTGTCGTGAATTGATAAATGATCCAAATCCACAACAAAACAATCTATCCAGGCAAAATTTTCAGTCTTACGAAAAGGTGGATTAAATATCCCACAAACAAAGTAGGGCAACTGTTTCTTTAGATTAGAAAATTGTTTCTGATCGATGGATCTGATAATTCTCAACTGGTTGATTCTGCTCAGTATTTCCGGTTTTGGAAATCTTACTTGGTGATACAAGTATTCTGATGTTACCTTCATGAGCTGATCTTCAGCTTTTGTTATATATTGACCTGCTTGCAACATATTCAATAATTTTATGCAAAAGCCTTAAACTTCTGTGCCAAATCTTGTGTGTAAAGGGCAATATGATTGATTCTGGATCGTGGAGTACCTTTTACAGTAATTTGCTCTTCCAAATAATCGTTTAGAGACTGTATGAGGATTCTTCGACCTAAACCCTCCAACCAATATGACCCGTCTTCTTTAACAGAATAAAGGTCGGAATTCACAACATTTTGTGCTACAACAGTAAAAACCACATAATCCACCCAAATGCGGTAACGTTCAATGACATCGTAAACCAATACAGGGCGATTATAGTCATCTCTGTGAAGTACACCGATGTATGGATCGATTCCCGCCTTTATTAACGCACCTTCTATTTTTCCATAAAGCAATCCATATCCATAATTTAGCATGGCATTCACAATATCATAAGCAGGATGCTTAGATCGCTGCTCAAATCTAAAAGCTTCTGGAATGAATTGGTTCAAAGTCTCAAAATAAATTTTTGAGGAGATTCCTTCCCAGCCTCTCAGTTGAGCAGCAACATCGGGAATAATCATTCCATCAAGAGCATCTATTTTGGTAAGATAATCTTCCAATCGATTTATTGCTTTTTTTACAAGGTTTTCTTGTTCAGGTGTGTTAGTTTTGAATGTTAATAATAGCGCTTGTTGGTTTTCAATTTTGTCCCTGACAACGCCTTTAATCCAAATAACTGCATCTATTGAAAAAGTAAAATTAAGTTGTCCTTTTCGTATTGTAGATACAGATCCGTATTTTGAGCTCCAAACTCTACCGATGGGATTGCCCATATTATCCAAAAACAATATCTCAATTTCATTTTCGATGGCAAATAATACCGCGTCACTGCTAATTTGTGCGCCTCTGCTTATTTGTATGGATTTTAATCCTTCAGGAGGTAATCTTTGTTTGCCATCCTTGTGCGTAATTATAAATGCATTGTTCTCCTTATTTAGCGAAGTTCCGAAGGTGTTAAGTATAAGATCCATGGCAGTCTCAATTTGGGTATTCTCTAAATTTCTCAAATTCAAAAATCACTTCCTTGGTTCCATCCAGGTTGTCTTTGCTGATTCGTTTCGTTGTAGAAGCAACGCATGTGATGCCCAAACGATTCAAAGCATTTACGAGCGAATGGGTTAAGGTATGTTCGCCCATAATGTGGATAGTTGTAGATTGGAAAATTGAATTATGTTCTAAAACGATTTTCTCAATTTCATTCAGAATTTGTTTCTTTGTTTTCTCCAAATCCTTTTTTGAAGCTCCTGGATCTACGTCTGGGAATTTTATATCAATTTGTGTGCCAAATTTTTTAGATTCATTAATCTGTTTTTTATTCCAATTCTTATATGGATGATTGCTTAAATTAATGAAAAGTTTATTTCTCTCTAAATCAGGAATTATTAAATCTAAAGTAGAATAATTTTGTTGAATTGCTTCATAAATAGAATCCATTAATTCTTTGAGGTTTGTTTTTATTATATGCGTTTTCCTTGCATTGTCGTTGTATCCAGCGTGATTGAAATCATTTCTTAATTCATTCATACTAAAGAAGAGAGGAGCTAACAATTTCAACATCTCACTCGATTTTGCTTTCTTAATCATTTCATTTTCCTTCACCCTGTCAACTTCATTAGAAGCCTCGTATTTCCAATTACATTCATCTTTGTTATTTCCAACAATATTTAGTGCCTTATTTACTGTACTCCTGTCCTTTTTATTCTTCCAATCAAACCCATCAATAGTTAGACAAAGTGCCGAAACAATATTTTCATGGAATATAGTACATGCTTGTTGATACAATCCAAAGTCTAAGCACCATTGAGCTGCCCGAAATCCATTGATGCAATTTGCCTCACTCTCAAAACCGTCGAAAGAGTCTCTCAGCTTATCTAATATGGGATTTAATGGCTTTATACTGGTTTTCTTTACCGAATCAAATAATGACTTAATTTCGTTTATGTTTGTTGAATTATTCAATTGAATACCACGGCAAAGCTGTCTATTTTCGATCTCTTCAACAATCAGTCCAAGTATTTTTTTTAAACTTATATTAATTTCATCTCGAGTCTCTTTTTCTCTCAACAAAACCGTAACCTCCTTACCACCAAGCTCACTCAGCATCTTAATGTCCCCATTCCTTAAATAAGAAGCGGATGCAGAAGTCCAATCCTGCAAATTAGAAAGAGGCAACAAATCAACAATCGGTGCTTCTTTGGTTACTATATTTCTTCCCTCAAAATTACCATAGGTGATTGATTCGACCGTAGTGTTTTTCAAGAATTTTGAATAATTCCCCAATACTAATATCAACATTGGCAGATATCTGAAACCATGTGTCAAGTCAAAATAGAGATGATCATCGTCTTTTAATTGATTAAACAATATATCAAAAACATCCCATATTTCCGATTCATCTTTACCTTCGGGTATTTCCAATGGCACTATGTCAAAGGGTAGTTTCATCTCATTCAGTGTATTTTGAAGTCCTTTAAGTTTTAATGGTGGGGTGTCCTCCCTATCAGTATGTCCATCGTCTTGCCAGTTCTTTTTCATCGCTTCGCGAGTAAGCAATATATATCCGACATCATTCGAATCCCAGGTCGTTTCTGCTTGCAGGCATCTTAAAGTAGCCTCTTGAACGAATCTTTGTTCGTTGGATTTGTAGCCACTCGCCTTTGTATAAAAACATGAACGGTAATTGCTGGTTCCTAAAACTGAAATAAATACCTTCCTTGACATATCCTTAATTTTTACTATTTTGGATTTATATTAAATATCTCAGTTTCAAGCATGTGAAGAAGCATCAATTTGGAGTCCATCATGGCTGGACATTGCTTGAAACTAAAAGTCAAAATATTGTTGTCGCTACACTTCTCTCTGACATTTTCTTTTAAAATTTCATCTGTAATCAGGATTGAGATACACCCCAATCCACCATAATTTCTTACTACATTCCGGAATTTATCCACATCCTTGATGTCCGAAACAGAGGTTTTGCACTCAATAAACAAGAGTTTCTGCCCCATATTCACAATCAGATCGATTTCATTTTTAGAATGATTAGTGCTTTCATAGGACACCACGCTATTGATATACAATTCTTTGGTATATTTCCATTTGGAGAAAATCAGAGCCGTTTCTAATTCAAACCAACCGGTAAAAAGAAAAAGTTGATAGATGTTACGCGACGATAACATTTCTTTATGAGTACCCAAACTGGTCTTTAACTTAATGCTGAATGATTTTTCATCTCCTTCTCCTCCCAACCACTCCAAGATCGAGCCTTTATCAGTGACAACTTTTCTTTCATTGGTGTGTTCAGACATCAGTCTTATCAAATAAAATAATTCCAAATGATTTTTTTCCCGAAGTTTTCGAATAGGTTGTATACACTCAATATCCTTTTGAGTATAATCGGACAACATCTTAAAGCTTGTCAATGGATTTCCTGAAAGCTTGAAAAACATCTGAGTGTCAATGACCTTTGTTAAATCTGAAACAACGTTGTTTTTTAAATCGTATAACTTGCTGTTTTGGTCAATATAGAATACTTGCGTATTGGGTTGATCACGAAAAAAATCGTAGAAGCAAATAGACCAAATTTTGGTACCACCTGAAATATTCACCGACACTTCGTCAAACCCATTTGCCAGCGACAAACAATCTTTTGCTTTCTCTCTGATTTTTAAATAATCAACAGGGTCTAACTGAATCAGTTCGGTCTCAATGTTTGACAAATCGCGCAACCTAATGGCTTCGTCAATTGTTTTGTTTGAATGAACCAATAGGACTTTATCAGGATTGGTTTCCTTGATGCCCAAGTATATTGGAATGACTTGGGCACCTACAAGGGTTATGTGGAGTTTGGACATTCTACTATTAAATTGAATTATTGTATAATTAAAATGTTATTTGGTGTTAATGATCTTTTCAAAAAGTCCTTTAGCTTTTTCTTCACCAATCCATTTTCGAATTTCACCCCAGACCGTATTATCCGTGAAGTTGTACCAGTTTCTTTTATCTCTTTCTTTAAGCTTAAGGAAGATTCTTGTCATTGAATACGCAAACACATCATGTTGGTCATCTCTGATCATACTGGCACCAGACTTTTTCATCCAGTCGTTAATCCGTTTTTTCGCTCCATTGAAATCATTAACCTTATAGTTTCCATTTTCAAACTTCTCATCTAAAAAAGTGATTCCACCTTCAATTTTGTTCTTTAAGTTTGCCAAACGCTGAGATTCTTCCTGTTTTTTTTGCTCGATAAGTACCTTTTCGTTCTTTTCTTTTTCAGACTTCATGGCCAATTCTTGTCTTTCCTGTTCTTCCAGTTCTTTTTTTCGTTGTAGTTCGATACAAAGTGATGTGGGGATACAGTCTTTTTGGATGATATTTGAAAACAATCGAAGGTATTTTTTCTCCACTTTAGCCGATAAAAATTCATTCTTTTTTCTATCGTTATCCATTTTCATATATTGGAATTCACCTATATTACCAACAGATGATCTGGCCATGAGTATCAATTCCTTAATGGAAGATTCTAAGTTCCAATTTTTGATTTTCTTTGAAATTTCTTCTTCAAAATGAGCCATGCAATCAACTTCAAGCCCTGCCAAATCATCACATAGCCGAGCCTCTATCTTCACTTTTCCGTAACCATACGGTTTCCCCTGACCAATCTGGTGATAGCAATCTTTTGCATTGTGAAATGTCAATGCAGAGAGTAAACCACCCAATTCGGATTTCTTTAGATTATGAAAAAATATTTTACTTTTAAAAATAGATCCTTGATTGACTGGATATATTATTGTATCTATTTTTTCATTTCCGGTAGAGTTTTCCCACACTGATTCTCTGATTGGGTATCGTTTCCAACCTGATAATTTTCCGTTATTGTAAGTCTTGTATTCAGAGGTGATACCACTTTCACCATTTACACCATCCTGCTTAATATAGGTGGGATAGTATGAAGCTTTGGGAGATCCTAAAGAAAGAGCAATACCCTTTGAAGTTAAAGCTTTGGCATTTTCTGAAAATGCATTAGAAAATTGAACACGCCCTTTAAGTGAGCTGTTCTTGCTAGTATATCCAAAGATACATTCCGACAAATCTATACTAGTTTCTTTATGATCCTTTGCCATCAAGTCAAACGGCGAATTTTTATATGGAAGTTTATACATGAAAGATAATCCAAAATCCTTTATATGGTCATTATCAATGGTCGTTCTGAAAAAAACGGGAGCACCACTTGTTTTCAAAAGTTTTTGCATCCTTCGCCATTCAGTGGAATCACTATATATGAATTTGAAGTGATCAAAATCCTGCTTTGACACCTCATAACTTTTGCCATTTGGGTCTTTAAATACGAATTCATAATATTTGCCTTTTCCAAATCGATCATGTGGCCTTGGGTATTCCCAAATGTTGGGTTGTCCAGTCAAGACGATCTTTCCAAATATTTCTCCATATTCATCAAAGATAACTCTGCGTGTACTGAATGCATTATTTGAATTTGATAACGAAAAACGATAGACAGTATTTGAATTAAAATTTGTTTTATCCAAAAGCTTATATTTATAGGATGCTGTTTTTTGTTCGTCCTTGAGTTTATTTGCAGACCTATCTTCAAAATTATCAATTAGAACTTTTGTATCGAATTTTTTACTTATATCCATTTGACCAATTCTAAATGGTTCCCCGCAATCTTCAATGATGTAATTCAGTCCTTTAGCGTCATACTTCAACCATCCACACCGAATCTTCTGTTGTGACTTTACAAATTCACTATAAGTAGTATCCCTAAAATCCCTAAAGGCAAACATGGCCTTTTTATCAAGTCGCATTTTACTGAAACTCAAAATTTCAAGTACATTTCGTATTGATCCTTTTATTGAAGTGGATGGTATGAAAAAAAGATCATCTTGTTTATTAAATAAATTGTATTTACCTGATTTGTCCTTAGCCTCATCCTTCGTATGCCCATTCCGCACAAAAATCGGAGTTTCAGCCGTGATTGTTAGCTCGATGACACCGGAATGTCCGTCTTCAAAAGGTATGTCCTGTGAAATTTTGTCTGCCCATTCCGGAAAAAATACTTTATCTGATACAGGTACAAAATTGTAAGGTGCTTTTATTGTCAACATATTAGTCCTCCTTCTGTTTAAATCCTACAAATACAAATTCGGCTGGTTTGAGTACATTCATGTTGTCACAGAATGCATCCACTTCGCTTTTCCAAAATTCCTTGAAGCAAAGTGTATTGTCGTTCATTCGATTGCCGAGAAATTGCTTTTCTCTTGAATATTTACCATACTTCTTTTCCAGTTCATCCAAGCAAAACTCCGAAATAATGTATTCGTTGTCTACATATTTGATACTAAATGAACGTTGGTTTTCCTTGTCAAAGAGTTGTGCCTCTATTACAAACGGATTTGATGGTTCAAGGTTTATTTTACCGGTTAAAGGCTCATTTTCAAACAAGTCTGGAATGGTTTTATCACTAAACCAGACATATCCCTGATAGTTGTTTTCTAAAGGTATTTTATTCATATCTCATTTCCTCCCCTTTATTTATGATTACTTTTCCGCTAAAGATTCCATTACCTCGATTGGTACCTCCTCCAATCGGCAGATGACCTGTGACAATGTCCTTTAATGTCAAGTTGAATGCCTTTTCTATGTTTGGATCATCCTTGGGAAAAGCATCTATATGTACAAGTATATTTAGTTCAAAAGCTTGATTTTTACCATAGATGATTTCCTCCGTGAAAAGAGCCCCATCAATGGTTCCGCCAGTAAAACGGTCAATCGACACATGATTTAAAAGCTTTTTCTGTATTATCCCGGTTTTGGGTGCTTCGATGATATCAGATATCAATACATGACCCCGTTTGGGATTGTTTGAATCTTCCGATCCAAACAATGTGTTTACAGCTTTATTGTTGCTACCCGTGAACATCTTGAATTCACCAACTTCCATTCTATCTGCAAATTGCCCGTTTAATTTGTTGTAATGAAAAGCCAAACGATGAGCAATGCAGCCTTTTACTGAAGATGCAGGTATCAATACTTGATCGTCCGAAAAAGATCCCTTATTCTCATGATCCCACGTTACGATTTGTTCGGTAACGGGCGTAATGTCTGCGTCATTATTGCCAAAACCAGATCCAATCAGGAAGTAATCCTCTGGTTCAAGCATAACTTGATACCTTTTATATATGTTTGAATATGTCATCGAACCAACATAGGTATTCGCTACACCTTTTAGGCTGGTGTCATTCAGGGAAGATGTTTTGTTCAAGTATTTCTCTAGGTCTTTTTGCTTTGTCAAATCCAGGTAGGCCGTATGACATTCTACCACCATAATTTCTCCAAAACCACTTCTGGAACCACCTCCAATTCGTAGGGTGTTTGAAAATAATTCTGATAAGACCTCCTCATACTGAGTTTGGTTTTTCCCATCAGATAGAAGCTCGATTTCAAAACAAAACCGAGATCCCTTAAAGATGACTTGTTCGTCAAATTTCCCGGTATTTTCATTGGTCCCCTTGTAGTTGATTCGAACGTGTTGTCTGACCGGAAGGTTCCGATAGTGTTCGTAAAAGTTCGATTGGAGCGGATCTTGCTGCAATCCATCAATAATGGTTCCGTTTTCTCCAACCAAATGTGCTGAAGTGAAAATGATCTGAGAACCCATACCATTCTTAGAGTCCTGAAAGCCAAACAGATCATTTGCTGTTCTATCATCTATGGCATGACGGAATATGCCAGCAAGTGTTGTGCCGGGAATATATGGCATTCCATTTATGTCTCTGGCAACTAATTGATCGGTAATGATGTCCTTTTCTCCTGTCCCTATAGAAAGCGGAGTAGCTGCTTCAATGATACAGCGAGTCACAAAGCGGTGTGTGTATTTTGTATTTGATTTCATAAGATTACCTCCTGCATTTTTTTGCCATCTCAGCGGCAAGATTGATAAGGGCTAATTGAAATATGACCGCATGTTCATTCTTCCATTCTTCCATGTCGAAAAATGTTTTCAACTCTTCACGTCGGCCTCGCTCATCCCATTTTTCCTTGGCAACGCCATGAGTCAGATAAGCTAAATCTTTCCCGTCTTTCTCGTCTTTTTTATCCAGAATCTCCGCTCTCAGTTTGGTCATGTCGGTGTATTGTGTGGCTATGCTTCGGATGGTGCCCCACTGTGAAGCAAAAAGGGCTTCGTTAAATATTTTTGCATTTTTTTCAACAAATTGGTTCACAACTTTGTAAACCAACTGGCTTTGTCTTTCTTTCAATTCCTGCTTTTGGAGATAAACCATGAGTGGGTGTTCACTTAAATTTTGACTAAGTTTCTGCGGCTGTATTTGTAATTTTTCAGTTTTTAATAGCTGAAATCGAGCCAAACCATTCTCGTTTGGTTGGGAAGTCAGGAAATCTGGATTTACCAGTATTTTACCAAAACCTTCGTTTTGGTATTTACCCACAAAACTCAATACTTCATCCGGTAAACTTTCAATCTCTACAATCAACACACTTCCCTTTTCAATACCACATCGATCCATATCCCGGGATTGACGTTTAAAATTCCAAGGGGCATACTGAAAAGTTCGTATCTGAGAACGGCTCCAGTCTACCTTTCCATTTTCAAATCCCAGATCTGCAGCGGTAGGTGTGAAAGTTGGCAATCCAGATGTATCAAAGAATATCAATCTGGAGTCTGCATAAACTACGGCAAATTTGGTTTCATTCGTTTCCGGATAAGGCATCATATCATCCAATTGTTGAATGCCATTTCCTATTTTTTTGATTTCGACGAGGCCGTATTGTGCAGAACGAGACCTTCCTACTCTCTTTATTCCGAGCAAAGAATCATTTATTTTGTTGACAATTGTATCTGGAACATCATCATCACAAAATATTTCAAAAATTAAGCTCAAGCCGCAATCCAAAGCTTGATAACCAAACATTTTTTCATCCTCTGATTTTCGTTTTTCTCGATCGTATGCCGATTTCAGTGAAAAGCTTTTTGTCACTTCGACAGGCTTTCCTACACCATCCTCAAATATGAAAAAACCTTTTCGTTCCTGTTTGAGCTGCAAGTCCTTTAATGCAGAATTATTCTTGATTTGATGATGAACATAGACGACTTGAGCTCCGATTTTCGGTGAGTACATGGCAGCCGGAGCTCGTAAAGCCCTTTTCCCATCAAGGGAAGGATGAGCATCACCAAATCGAACTTTACCACTATGGTAAACGAGAAGTTGTTCATCCTTATTATATTTATCATAAATCTGACTGGCAATACCCAAAAAGTTGCTACCAGGTATGAAGTCCAAGGTTTCTTGATTTCCTTCAGTTGCTGCTTTCTGATTGATGATGACATCGGATAACAGCAAACAATTATATTTCAGTTTTTTCATTGGTTGTTTCCTTTCTCGATTTGGAGGAATTGGCACCTTCCAAGTCCTCTGTTTCTATTTAACCCGATTCTTTTGATAAGCTTTAAGCTTTCAACAACTTCCTTGCCAATCGCTTCTGGCAAATCCAGTATTTCTCCGTGCAATTCGCATGGTATTGTCGTTTCGGTTTTACGTAGGCTATGCTCTACTACAATACCGTCTGTTCCAATAGCTGTTGCTGAAGTCGCACGATAAAGGAATCTTTGCAGATCCTTTGAAGCAACAAATTCTTGTTGATCTTCGGGCAAAGTCGCGTTTGTGAAAAAACAAAAACCTTTATTCATTGATCTTTCTTTTTCTTCGAAATATCCAAAAGCTTCTTTAATTTGCTGCTCTTTATTGTTACCTCGGAAGTAAACGAGATCCTCCACAGCCTCTCGAACCAAACCTTTGATGGTTTTGCCCGGTATATATGGAAATCCTTTTTTGTCTTTAATTACTAGCGAGTCCAAATCGGCACCCGCTGATAAGCCAGACCCACAGTGCCATTCAGAAAAAAATCGAATTTTGTATTTGATGGTCATGATTTTGCCTCCCCTTTCGTTTCTTTGTATCGTATTGAACATAGTGAAAGAATGTCATATACTGGATTTTTCTTCTCCGTTACCGTCAAGGACTCAAGTTCATATGCTTTCCAATCGTCCCCAAGAATAGATTCCATCCTTTTCTGTTTTTGTTTGGCCTTATTCAGGTCAACATATAGCAATGATAGCCATTGTCGAAGGTTCGACTTAATGGCATTTGTCCGTTTATCATCGGATTTTAAAGAATTGACATTTTTCATCAGTTTATCTATGGACCACCAATTATTGGTATTTCTTAAAAAATAGGGACCATTTACCAATGTAAGGTTGGCTTGAGGTTGAAGTTCTCTTTCAAAGATCGATTCGATATCCGTAATGAAACTATCCTGAACTTTGTGAAACATCATACAAGATGGAGCAAGTCCATTCACCATGCACTCTTCGAGTTTTGCGATTTCTTTCGATTTCTTACAAAGAGATTCGGCCAACTGATAACCATAATGAAAAGGAAAAGAAGACTTTATATATGCAATCCCGGCACAAGATGTAAGATAATCGAATGGTAGTCCTGCACTTGTTAGAATGGTCGCCATCTTTGCTTTGGTTTTATTTTCGAATGCCGCTAAAAAGGCTTTTGTATAGTCTATGGCTATATCACCTCGACAAATCACCGTCAAGTCGTCTCCTCCAATTATTATTGGACGAATGGGAATTAAATCATTTATTTCAAATTGGTTGACAATTGAATCAAAAGCAATTTTTGCAGCATCTGAAGTGGCTTCTTCCAATAAGGACGAAAATTCTGACAATTGGGATTGGTCTTTGCCAATTGCCTTTACAACATTGCCAAGTCCGTTACCATCGGCATGGATCACAGCTAACCAATCGTTCTTTCCGGTCAATTTGTTGATATCGGTTGTTGTTTTCCTGAATTTTAAATCACCAAAACATTTGTCAGATAAACTCTTACTTTCCACAAATCTGAGTTTTGATTGGGTGGCTTCATCCTGGAAATCTATCTTCCCAACAGCAGGCTGTCCAGTCGTTCGAGATCGTAACATGCCCATGAATCCGATAGTTGCTGATCGAAAAGGTTTGTTTCTTTGCGCTTTTAATCGAAGTTCAAGTTCATCGACTGCATTTTCGAAAATTTCATGATCACCTTCCATTTTGACAACAGCCTGACTGACTGTTATTCCAGGTGCCATATTCATAACATCGAATGGGAATTTCAGAACAGCTTCTTCACAAGCTGACTTGCTGTGGAATATATATTTTATATTCCCAGCCGCGTTTACAACACATCTTCCATCTTTAGCGTATTGCATAAAGATTTTCTTGCAAATGTGCTCAACTAATTCGCTGGCACCTACAATATCTTTCAACTTATCTGTTTGAAAAATAAAGTTTTGGATGCCCTGTACGGCGGCGCCGTATAAATAGTGTTTTTCCGGCATGATAAATATATTTGGTTTATAAGTCATCTTTTTTGTTAGACATTCTGAAAATTGTGCCATGATTTATACTAGATCCTTTACCCAAACCGATGGCATTGGGAAGAGATACATTGCATTCAAATAAGACATCGTAACACATCATCTTGATCCCTTTAAATAGTTGAATTTTTGGTTCACCAAGCTCAAGGATCAGACATTTTACTTCCTTTTCGAAGTGAATGCCCAGTCCTTTTGCAAAAGATAAGACATTACCTACCAAGACTCGCTCCAGAAAATGGCATTTATCCCCCAATCCGACCAATTGGTTGAATTGTTCATGGTTGTTCTGATTTAGTGGCAGCCATTTACTTATGTGGTACCGGATTTTTGTATCTTGTATTTGGATGTGGAATTGGTCAGCCTTAATATTTTCTACATCAAACAAAACCATTCTATTACCTAACCGAAGATTCAAATTCGCACCTGCAAAAAACTTTCCAATGGAGTCAGCTCCTTCGTTGATACATACCAGTGCTGCTTTCTGATCGATGCATTTGTATTGAATGAGTGGATAACTGTACCTCAACTTACTTTCATCGTGATTGTGAAAAAGTAAGTCGCATTTTTCACCCAAAGTGTTGATGACTGCCCCCCGAAATAATGGGATTTCTCGGTGAACGATTTCATTTTTAAACTTGATGACCAAGATGCGCGTTTTTTCCATTTTAAGATATGAACCAGTCATTTACAATATGAATTTTAGTTTTTGCTCGAGTTATAGCGGTATACATCCATTGATAAATAGATGGTTTGGGGATTCCATGTATTTTGTTGTCTAAATACAAAAAGACTTCCTCCCATTCACCTCCTTGGCTTTTGTGGCAGGTCAACGCATAGCCATATACCGCCTTAAGAGCGTTCAAATATGGGTCGTAAAGCATTTTTTCCTTAAATTGATGATCTTTTTGTTGAATACCCAATGCTTTCATTCGAAAATAATAATCGATCATTAATTCTTTATTTTGAACGCTGTCCAAGTTTGTGTTGACAGAGTATAATATATTCTCGATCAATGGGATGGTGTAGATTTTATTGCTTGCCAGTTCCTGGATTTCCACTTTTTTAAAGCTTAGCCCACAACGATATTCAGTTTCTCCAGTTTGTAAAACTTTAACGATGTCTCCGTTTACCAGATCAGTAAGATAGTTATTCTGGGTAACCATCAAAAGATCACCCTCTTCTACCCATTCTTCGTCTTTTTGCAGCACATTTCGAACATACTTATTAATCTCAGAACAATATTTATTCATTTGGCAAATCAAGGTTGAGTGTTCAAACCCATGTTTCTTTATATTATCAATGTAGGCATTGAGAAGGCTTGTATGGGAATTGTGCAAATGGATATCCGGATAAATCTTAAATAAAAAGTTCGCAAACTTAACCTGAGGATTTGTTGTATACAACTTTCTGAGATTCATGGATGCAGCAATAATCCCGTTTTCACTTTCTTGTCTTACAATTTCCGTTAGCTCGAACTCAACCACATCACATCTGAATTTATTATTTATGTATTCCTTAGAAAGAGCAGGTGAGAAACTTTGATTTACAGGTGGTAATTGAGCAGGATCTCCAACAAAGATATATTTTCCATTTATATCTGAGTTTATCAAATCGTTTAGTAATTCACCACTCCCAAAACGAGCAAATGATGTTGATTTCTCTTTAATGTCAGAAATCATAGAAGCTTCATCGATAATATACAATTGACCTGCCTTTTTATCAACACATCTTAGCTCAAACAATAGGCTCAACTGACCGGAATCATCTTTACCCAATGTCTTTTTTTGTTTGCTCAATTCCTCTAAATCATCACTAATGTCATTAAATACATAAAGGTGACTATGAATTGTTTTTGCTTTAACTTTTGTTTTATCGGATAAAATTTTTGATGCTCGGCCAGTAGATGCAAGCAAATTATATTGGATTTCATTTTCGTCCATCCATTTAATAAGACCAGACATCAAAGATGTTTTTCCAGTACCTGCATAACCTCTCAAAATAAAAACTTTATTTGATTCATCTTTTGTAAAATGTCTTAAAGCCTCAAAAACCTTTTTTTGCTGAGGTTTAAGCGTGAATTCAAATAAACGTGAAATATTCTCATCACCCATAGTATAGTAGGAATTGTAGTTTAAGGTTCTTTGCAGTTGATTAATCAAAATCAAATGTTATATGTCCAAAGGTAAAAATAATTGTAAGAATATGTTTTTAATTTAAACAAATAACTCAATATTGTTTATACTGAAATCTACTAATGTCTGTATGGTATTTTTTGCAATTCCATGTAAAAGGTGATATCCTATTTTGGGGTAATATGCAGTAAATTGAAAAAACCCTGTCAAAAGAATTGAATATATAAATATGTATGCTTAATTTTGCGATAAATAATCGTATTTTTAACACCGGAATACATTTAGTATTTTTTAAAGATATATAAAATGTGAGATTATTTAGCGGAACCGAAAAGCTTAATGAGTAGGATTAAAAAAATCAATGAAAAACATGAAAGTCTTAGCAAAATCAATGTCCCTGATGGTGGTTGTCATCCTTTTATCAAGTTGTGCATCCATTGTAAGCAGAAGCCAATGGCCATTAACTATAAATACAAATCCGAGTGGTGCGAAAATTGAAATAACAGATAAAAGTGGATTTACTGTTTATGTCGGAAATTCACCTGCTACAATGAGGTTAAAATCCGGGGCTGGCTATTTTTCTAAACAATCTTACTCTGTTAAATTGACATTGGATGGGTACGACGAAAAGATTTTCCCTCTGGAATGCAATCTGAATGGCTGGTATGTAGGAAATATATTTTTTGGTGGCCTGATCGGGATACTTATTGTTGACCCAAGTACTGGAGCCATGTACAGACTGGAAAGAGAATATGTTGAAGAAACGTTGACCAAGACCTTATCCAGTGTTGATCCTTCGTTAAGGATCATGAATATAAACGATCTTCCTGTAGGTATGAAAGAGCATTTGGTTGCAATTAAATAAAAGACATTTTCTTATTAGAAATGGATTGAGAAGGGTTTAGGCCCTTCTTTTTTTGTGAAAAATTTCTGAACATCAAACATCGACCACATAAAATAAAAAAACCGATTGGCCCCGTTTGCAACTGAGATTCTCTTTTCCTAATTTTGCAGCTTATTAAAAAAATCAGCTTCAAAGAGAATGATCAAACAATCGGACTATCAATCGTTGCCTCTTATTGCGGCAAAAGCTACACCAAAATGGAAGAAATTTTATTCACAGAATAAAAGGAAACTGGAGGGAATGGATTTGACCGTTCATGCGTTGCACGATAAATATTCGGATGCCATCGATTGTCTGCAATGTGCCCGATGTTGCAAATCGCTGGGTCCACGTATTGAAGAAAAAGATCTGGAACGTATGGCCAAGGCTATGCGCATGAAGTCATCCGATTTTAGGACCAAATACTTAAAAAAAGACGAAGATGGGGACACGGTTTTCCAGACTATGCCCTGCCCCTTTCTGGATGCAGATAATTACTGCGTCATCTATGAATCGCGACCAAAAGCCTGTCGGGAATATCCCCATACCGATCGTAAACGCTTTTACCAAATTTACGACCTGACAGTAAAGAATGCACCTACCTGCCCCATTGTCTATGAGGTATTGGAAGAAATTACCAGATAAAACAGCTTAGACACAAATCATTCTGTCACAACACTTTCCTACTGGCAAAAAGTATAGCATTAGTGTCGTATTTTATATTAAAAAACGGATGCTTAGTTTAAGATAGTTAAAGCTCATTGTTACATTTGTTCCTGGTAGATCCAACGATTGGATTTCCCGATTTGTTGAAATGAATAAATGACATTCTTATGAACCTTAAACGACGTTTTTGCCTGCTTTTTACATTGATTAAAGTGGCTATTAGTCCTGCATACTGTGGGATGCCTATTTTTCTTTATCCCGCAGATAGTGTCCCCAACAGCAAAATCGCACCGGTAGATTATAAAGAAAACTATACAAACGGTGCATACTTTATGGTTACAAAGCCATCGATAACACCCTATTTTCCAAAAGCAGTAAATGCAACAACGTCAGCTATCCTGGTCATTCCGGGAGGTGGATATGGTGCTGTAGTCATGAGTAATGAGGGATATACAGTTGCTCAGAAGTTTAGTGAAATGGGGGTAGCTGCTTTTGTCCTCAAGTATCGGTTACCGGACGACCGAATCATGCTAAATCGCTCTATTGGGCCCTTACAGGATGCACAAAGAGCCATCCAGATGATCAGGGAGCGAGCAGCAGAATGGAAAATAGATCCGAACAAAATCGGGGTCATAGGCTTTTCTGCCGGCGGACATCTGGCATCGACACTGGGCACTCATTTAAACACTACGACCATTGACAATGCAGCAAATATTAATTTACGACCGGATTTTATGATCCTGATGTATCCGGTTATCACCATGGGAGCATATACCCACCAGGGAACAAAAAGTGCCCTGATTGGTTCCAATGCATCCGCCGATCAGGTTCGTTTATATTCCAATGAATATCAGGTAACGGCCGATACCCCTCCTACTTTTCTACTCCATGCATCAAACGACAACGTGGTACCAATAGTAAACAGTAAAATGTTTGAAACGGCCCTGATTAAGGCAAATGTCGTTTGCGAAAAGCATTACTATCCGACCGGTGTTCACGGTTCTGGATTGGTCAGTCCGGATGCAAATGAAAAATTGATCGATGTCATTGGAAATTTCATGAGGACGAATGGTTTTATGCAACAGGCGCTATCAATAAATAATCCGAATGTTGGTGATGCCATCAGTTTAACCACTTTCCCAAATCCATTTATTGACAATTTTTCTGTTCGTTTCAAATTACCGGACGCAGAACAAAATGTGGTCCTAAGCATTTATGATTCAACGGGAAAATTGCTGGAACGATTTTCTCAAAAGAATGTGGAGGCGAATACGGTTTACACTCACACTTTTAAAGCAACGCCGTGGAATGCAGGTGTCTTTATGATTCGGTTAACGACCACCAAAAATACCTATTCACTAAAACTATTAAAAAACAACCGCACAAAAAAGGGCTAACCGGATCATTTTAAGGTAAATGAAATTGCTTTTTTTGAAAGAAAACATATTAAATTTGTCAACAAAAAAGCAGATGAGAAAATACTGGATTTTAATGGTTCTCTTTTTTCTTGGATTGACTGTATCCGGGATAAATCCGCACGACTACTTAACTTGGATGCTGGAGGTTTTCCCGGCAGTGGTCGGTTTTCTTATATTGATCTTCACTTTTAGAAGATTCCAATTTACGGACCTGGCTTATATCCTGATTCTGGTCCATTGTTACATTCTCTTCATTGGTGGTCACTATACCTACGCTGAGGTACCTTTCTTCGATTGGATCAGGGACTTTTTCCACCAAAGCCGGAACAACTACGATAAGTTGGGACATTTTGCGCAAGGATTTATTCCTGCACTAATTGTTAGGGAATTGCTTGTCAGACAAGATGTTGTCCAGAAAGGTGGATGGCTGTCATTCCTGACCGTTTGTGTATGTTTGAGCATCAGTGTATTTTATGAGTTTCTGGAGTGGTTCGTCGCAATTGCTTCCGGGGAATCGGCAGAATCCTTTCTGGGTACTCAGGGATATGTCTGGGATACGCAGTCTGACATGTTGTTTGCTTTGATTGGGGCTGTAAGCATGATCCTGTTCCTGTCAAAAGTGCACGATAAGCAACTCAGGAAAAGTACCGTACTCGCTTGAACCTAAATTAAAAATTGTTGTTTATTTAAGTAAACGAATACAACATACTATGGCAAATGTAAGCACTTATCTAAATTTTCCCGGTAATGCGGAGGATGCATTCAATTTCTACAAGTCCATCTTTGGCGGAGAATTCTGTGGTGGAGGTGTTGCACGATTCAGTGATATTCCACCCATGGAGGGTATGCCTCTCATGGCTGATAAAGATAAGAGTCTGATTATGCATATTGAGTTGTCCATTCTGGGAGGACATATTCTGATGGGTTCCGATGCTCCAGAATCTATGGGATACAAAATGAACATTGGAAACAATTTCCACATCAATCTGGAACCGGATACAAAAGCAGAAACAAAAAGGCTGTTTGAAGCATTATCCGATGGAGGTAAAGTGACGATGGATCTTCAGGATACTTTTTGGGGAGCATTCTATGGTACGTGCACCGATAAATTTGGCATTCAATGGATGTTCAATTTTAGAGAAAAAGAAGTTTAAGGCAAAAAAACCGTACCTTAGAGCAACTAAACGCTCTCAATGATGGAATCAATGCCCAGAATAAACAAAGTGACGCTTCGTCCTTTGCAGATTGAAGATTATGCCATGCTGGCACAGTCATTTACAAGAACATATTCAGATGGAAGCGATGTATTCTGGTCGCACAATCAGATTGAGAAACTGATACAGCTTTTTCCGGAGGGTCAGATTGTCATGGTGATAGACAAAAAAATTGTAGGTTGCGCCCTTTCAATCATAGTGGATTACGATAAGGTAAAGTACGATCATACCTATGATTCCATAACGGGTCATGAAACGTTCGAAACGCACAATCCCAATGGGAACATCCTTTATGGCATTGAAGTCTTTATACACCCCGATTACCGGGGACTTAGACTGGCTCGAAGAATGTACGAATACCGCAAAGAGCTTTGCGAAAATCTGAACTTGAAGGCCATTATGTTTGGGGGCAGGATTCCCAATTACCATAAATTTGCCGAAGAGTTAAGGCCGAAAGAATATATACACAAGGTGAGTAAGAAGGAAATCTACGACCCTGTTCTAACCTTCCAGCTTTCCAACGATTTCCACGTTCGTAAGGTCATGACCAATTATCTGCCCAACGACGAGGAATCCAGGCACTTTGCATGCCTGATGCAATGGGACAATATTTATTACCAGCCACCCACGCAAGATTTCCTTCCACAAAAAAAGTCCATCCGGCTTGGTCTGGTTCAATGGCAGATGCGAAACTACAACACCATTGACGACGTCTTTGAACAAGTAGAATTTTTTGTGGATGCCGTTTCAGACTACAAGGCTGATTTTGTGCTTTTCCCTGAATATTTCAACGCACCTCTGATGGCCAAATACAACCATTTGGGTGAATCACAGGCTATCCGTGAGTTGGCCAAATACACCAACGAGATCCGCAAGCGTTTTATCAACATGGCCATCAGCTACAACATCAATATCATCACCGGAAGTATGCCTCAGCTTCGGGGAGATGACCTGTACAATGTGGGTTTTCTTTGCCGTAGGGATGGAACTTTCGACACCTATGAAAAAATTCATGTCACACCGGATGAAACTAAAAGCTGGGGACTTTCCGGCGGTAAAATCATCAAGACTTTTGATACCGACTGCGCCAAAATCGGAATTCTGATTTGTTACGATGTGGAATACCCGGAACTATCCCGCATCATGGCCGATCAGGGTATGCAGGTCCTTTTTGTACCCTTCCTGACGGATACTCAAAACGGCTATTCCAGGGTCAGAATCTGTGCTCAGGCAAGGGCCATTGAGAACGAATGTTATGTAGTGATTGCGGGAAGCGTCGGTAATCTTCCCCGCGTTCACAATATGGATATCCAATATGCTCAGTCTGGTGTTTTCACCCCTTGCGACTTTGCTTTTCCCACCGATGGAAAATGTGCGGAGGCTACTCCAAATACAGAAATGATACTGGTTTCAGATGTCGATCTGGATTTACTGAATGAATTGCACACCTATGGTTGCGTGCGAAATCTGAAAGACAGGAGAAACGATCTGTACGAATTACGGCTTAAGAAGTAGAGGTCCTCTACTTCTTAAGCCGTTTATTTAGGATGATCTGAATCGCTTTACTGACCCAGCACAATGATCTTCTCTACATGCTGACCAACCTTGGCCAGAAGGATGCTGCATCCAAATTGACTTAATTCCAGATTGACCCGACCTTCAACCATTGCGGAGTATACCCGTTGACCTGTTATGGTAAATAGTTCCAGCTTCTCAGGCGATGTGCTGCCGGTTTGAACGGTCACGTTGCCCTGAGTCGGATTTGGATAGACACTGAAACCAACCGTCGTTTTCTTTTCCAATCCAACATACAAGTTGTAACTGTTGGCTTTCCAATTTTCAGCAAAGTGGTTGTCAACTTCATATGACACTACAGAAAGTGCTTTTTCATCCAAACCTGAAACATCTGGCCAAGGGGAATCCGGTCTATAGAAAACCTGATCCATGACGATGTCGTACTTGTTTGTCAGGCGGATGGCCTCTCCTTCGTTGGCCAGGCTTCCGTTGTCCCACTGCCATATTTTTGGTGAGTTCTGCCATTGTAAAGTGGCACTCAGATCTTTAACTATATAAACCTTTTCCTTTGAATGAATGAGGCTACCTTCGGGGAATGTGAAATTAAATGCTTCAGAGAAGCGGTAACCGGAAAGGTCTTCAGCTTCCTCACTTGGATTATACAGAGTTACAAATTCTGTTCGACTCAGGTCGTTGTTTTTATTGTAAAAGATATCGGAGATAATCAGATAAGGGTCTTCCACATAGCTTCGGATTACTGACCCCAGATCGATCCGGACACCTTTGGAAAGGCCTGCCTGTCTGGCCGGAGAAGTCGCTCCCAGACTAAAATTGAAATACCCGGGGGCTGTAAAGTCCGGATTGCCGAAAACATTGTTAAAGCCTTCTGGCAAGGGATCATTATCGGATAAACTATAACTAATTTTAGTAAACGACTTATCGTCCGATGTATACGTATTGTTGTTGCTATTAGACAAGATGCTGTTGGTCAGAAATAGATTTCCACCTGCACGACCCACCACTTTCTCATAATTGGCTATTGGAGTACCAACGCTGTAAAAGGTGCATGCATCGGCAAAAACGGTACTCGAATCCTTGACGCCGAAGCCCAGATTTGTATTCATGATGGTGACATCCTTGATGTAAACGGTTGTACGAGCGCCAATGGAAATGCCTTTATCATAGATGTTGTAAATCAGGAGACTGTCAATACGCACATTCATTGATTCTCCAAGGTCTATGGCATCGCTGTTTGAGCCGCCAAAATTGCGGATTACCACATTCTTGATCACTCCATTATCCACATCGTCGTAATCTATGGCATCCGTATCCGGGAAGTTGTTGCCCTCCATGATGCAATTCTCTATTCGGGCCTTCCCATTTTTTACGTTGATCAGGTTACCGATAACCCCCGAATGCAAGGTGCTGTTCATCAAGGAAACACTGCCATAGCGTGAGATGATGGGGTCGAAATCAATACTGACCACCGTCATGTGATCGAGCAAAAGATTAGACTTGAATGCCGAAATGGCTGCCACATCGCGCACAGGTACAGGACCTTTTGATGCATCCTGCAACGTCACATAACTCATCCGGATCGAATCGGTCGCGTTGAGGAAACACAAGGCTCCCCAGCTCTGGCCGGTATAGTCCGGATTCAGCTTAAAATAGATAGTATCCTGAGCAGTACCGATGGCCTTCATGGAACCGTAGACCATCAGATTGGCTTTGGGAGCCATAAGGACATCTACACCTGGCTCGATGGTCAGGGTTACATTGGCTGGCACCACTACGTCTCCACGTAGTATATACGGTGACTGAGCCTTATAGAAGGTCGTATTCTGGGTGAGCGTATCGGCAACAATATTCTGACCCCTCGATTCGTAAACGGCAATAAGCGACTCGTGACCCGTTAAAGTAAGACTGTAATTTCTTTCCGTTGAAACCAGATTTGAGGTGTTGGGCATCTGAGCTATCAATTCCAGATCAAAACTAATGTCTGAACTGGTCAGGTTCCGTTGATGCACTTCTACAGCAATGATATTGGTTCCGGCCACAAATTTTGAAGGATCGACCACATAGTTGTAATAAGTATCTTCTTCAGCACCATCAGCATTGGTACTGGCAAACGAATTATAGGCGATGGTGCCGGCTGGCATGTTGGAACGCAAAATTTCCTGTCCGTTCAGATAAACCACAGCACCGTCGTCGCGCAACAGGCTGATCATAAAGCTCCCATTCGACTTTTGCTCTTCCGTCAGGGTGAAGCTCGTCCTAAAATAGGTTGTCGTATACTTATTGCTACCGCTGGGTCCGTAAGAAACCGTCGTTTCGGGGGAATCTCCATAACCAAGTATTCCGGCACCGCTTTGCCAAAAATCATCCTTAAAATCAGTTGCAAACCAATCTGTATTTTGGTTGGTGCCATCATCCATATATTTCCATGTGGATTTTTTGGCAACTACTACCTGTGATGTGGAGGTAGCCCATCCTTTAAAGGCAAATCCGGGTTTATCAAGAGCTGTCAGGGTGATGCCCAGATCTTTGGGGTAAGAACCACTCCAGGTGGTTTGGGGAACAGTCATTCCATTGAAAAGTATCTCCCCGGCAATCGATGGTTTGACTGATAGCGACAGTTGGGCCGGAGCGGAGAAACCATAGTTCATCAGATTGGTTAAAAGGTTATTTGGCCTGGCATCGGCAAAGGTCTTGAGTTTGGCCACCTCATTGTTCCAAAAAGTGACAGAAGGCATAGCATTTCCATAACTGGAAGTTGTACCCAGCCAACGTTCAACATGGTTTGGAATCTCTGCCTCTATCAGACTTTTGTGGTAATCAATCCTTTTATCCATTCGGATAGGGTTGAATGTCGTATAAAGATGATTGGCCAGTCTGGTTCCAAAGTAGGCTTTATATCCGGGATTCGTCATCAACTGGCTAAAAGGCCATACTACCTGCTTTAAATAAAAAGGGACCAGATTTCCACCGGCATTCTCAAAACCACGGTCAAGGTCCATCAGGACCCATTTCCATTTGCCACTGCCTTTTGGTTTCCAGGCCATGACATTGTGGTCAATGGAATAGTTGCTGGCATACATCTCTGTGCAAATCAGGTCTGTAAAATTCTCGATGTCCATCTCAGCAGCTACGGCATCGAAATTTTCCTGTATGGTAAGGTCGTTAAAGTACAAGGTCTTGAAAGCAGTATAAGCCTCCAGGTCTCCAGCTTCGGCAAATTCCTCATTTTCGATCATATCGATGCTGTCCTTGTCCAAATCGTGATTGGAAACGATGTAATCCTCATCCACCTTTTCACGCATATTGTGGATACCCATATATTGACCGTTCACGTAGACCACGCTGGGACGGAATCCCATATTATCGAGTTTCATGTTGTAATTGTTGCTGGCTTGCTGAACAAGGCCATCCCTGAAAAGGGTTTTGCTCCAGTCGTTACCAGAGGCTCTCAGGGCAAAATCCTTGAAGCTTTTTCGGTTTCGATCGTAAAAAAGTTGATACGGAAGACTGGTCTCACCATATTGTTTCTTGAAATAGACGCCCAACATTTTTTGAGGCAATTGCCAGGAATAAAGACCATTGACTTTGATGCCGGCTGCCAGGTTAAAGGCTGCCTCGTTGCTCCCGTCGTTCTCAAAGAGTTCAATATTCACAGGGATCTCCCATTCTGGTTTAAAGTCCTGTACATAGATGCCTTTTTCGGGATCCCAGAAATTCTCCGGATTGGTTGCAATGGAAACAACAGGCAGCTTCTGACCGACAGAGCCTTCATTGATAAAATAAGATTGAGTGACTACCGGACCGGGAATCTCACCATCCTTAAAGACCCTGGCACGGATGATGGTCGTTTTGGTGACCAGAATGCCACTGGTATAAATGGTTGATGTAGCCGTAGGGTCGGATCCGTCTATTGTATAACGCATGGTGCCTCCCAAGTCGTTGAGCATTTCCACAATCATACCCGATTGATAGAGTCCGCCTTTCTGCACAAAACGGGGAAAATTTGAGGTCTTACCCGTATAAGTGACCGAATTATTTTCTGCTCCCGGGGTTGGGCTCTGAAAGTAGCTCCATGTAATGGCTCCATCGGTGGAACGGCCAAAGGATATGTCAAGATTCTGTACATCATAATTCAGAGAATCGACCAAGGTCAAAGTAGGATTATACAGAGCAAGATGCTCACCGGAGGCGGACAGCTTGAAATTTGCATGAAGACCAGTAGCTGCGCCATCGGCCCATATCAATATATAACCCTTGGATGGGATAAGGAAACTTTGAGATACTTGCCACTTATTGGGAGTCGAGGAATCATCAGTCAGGTAATATCCGTTCAGATCAACTGCCATATCACCGGCATTGTAAAGTTCCACCCAGTCTGAATTGGCCCCATATTCCGGATCGGAATTGACGGTCACGTTGGAGGCCAGAAATTCATTGATGTATATTTGGGAGAAAGATACAGGAGCCAGGAAAACGATCAAGGCAAAAGTGAGGAGTGATTTCTTGAACATGAAAAAGAAAATTAGACAATAGAACTAAAACTTGATCTGAATGATAGAATGTTCAAATGTAAGCAAAAAAATAAAAATACACTTCATTTACCACATAAACCCGGAAAAGGGCCTGCATAGATTGTCCATGCAGGCCCTTGCCAAAAAAAAACCTATCGTAACAACCTAAAAACTAGTTAACAAATTTCTCGTAACTTTGTTCAACTACGTTCCAATCAAGAACCTTCCAGAAGGCATTGATGTAATCTGGTCTTCGATTCTGATATTTCAGATAGTAAGCATGTTCCCAGACATCGAGGCCCAAAATTGGATAACCACCGCAACCGGAACCAGGCATAAGGGGGTTATCCTGGTTGGGTGTAGAGCAAATATCGAGTGAACCGTCGGCTTTGACACACAACCAGGCCCAACCTGAACCAAATCGGCTTGCTGCCGCCTTGCCGAATTCTTCTTTAAAGTTTTCAAGATTTCCCCATTTCACCTCTATTTCGGATTTTAGCTTACCCGAAGGAGTCAGGGAGGGAGTCGGTGAAAGCAAGTTCCAGAATAAGGAGTGGTTGTAATGACCTCCCCCATTGTTCCGAACTGCAACACTGTATTTATCGACATTTCGGATGATCTCTTCGAGTGTTTTTCCCTCTGCATCTGTGCCGTCGATGGCAGTGTTGAGATTATTTACATACGCCTGATGGTGTTTGCTATGATGTATTTCCATTGTCTGAGCGTCAAAGCTCACTTCTAAAGCATTATATGCATAGGGTAATTCCGGTAATTTGAATGACATAATTTGACTATTTAGTAGGTTAACTAATAATAAAAGTTTAATCATATGAACTTTATATTTGATTATCTTCTACAAATTTACTACTTTTGCTGAATATAACAAGCATTTACTTGTTTTATTATAATTTTTTTGGACATGAATAGTACACAAGAGCATATACTGCTGACCATCAAGCTACAAGGACCCCAAAATGTATCCAATTTGGCAAAAAGTGCCGGAATCACGAAAGAAGGCATGCGACAACAAATTGAGAAATTGGAAAAAGAGGGTTACATTCTTTTTAAATCGATAGCAAAAGGTGTTGGAAGACCTACTATCCTATACGATCTGGATAAAAAAGGGCTTGCCCGATTTCCGGATTCACATGCCGGACTGACTGTGCAGTTATTGGATTCCATCCGTGAAGTCCTGGGACAAGATGCCATTGATCAGGTTGTAGCTTACAAACAGCAAAACGATTTAACCAAATACACCAACGCCCTGGAAGGTCAGGATACCCTATCCGGCAAACTGGAAAATCTGACAGACATCCGATCAAAAGAGGGCTATATGGCTGAATGGATTGAGCATGAAAACGGATATTTATTTATTGAAAACAATTGTCCCATTTGTACCGCAGCCAGTAAGTGCGAGGGTTTTTGCAATGCTGAACTTGAGAACATTCAGAAATTACTCGGTGATAAAATTCAGGTGGAAAGAATCGACCATACCTTAAAGGGTGATCGTCGATGCAGCTATTTCATTAAAGAGAAATAGTTATTTATTACACTTTAGTGCACAATCGGACGAACAGCCATCACAAGGATTGGCACCTTTTCCCGGTCTCATCTTTTTTACAATTTTCACAATCGTAAAAGCCAATGCTGCTCCGACAAGGACAATAACGATGATTATCTGAACCATTTGATTTCCATTTTTTAAAAGTTAAGACCAAACCGGATGATCCCGGCAAGCGCATGATCCAATCGTTCCTCTGTACCCGCAGGTTGATCAATATACTGAATATCGGGTTGTAAATATAGATACTCATTCAATTGAAACTGGTATGTCAGTTCAATGGTTGTTTCGCTGGAATAAACTCCGTTTTCAAATCCCGCCCGGGCAAGAGCCAACCCGAGCACATCTTCCGGTTGTCCCTTTATCAAACCTTGCCAGTTCAGACCAATTCCCAGATAATTGCAGTTGGTATTGATGGAAGATGGACTCCACGCCAATTGAACGAAACCGGATAGTTTTTGCCCATCTTCATTTTCAAAAAGGGTTTGATCAGCTATCATATATACCCCATAATTTTCATGTGGAAGGGCTGCCATGGAATCAGATGAAAAATTGTTTCCATAGTGATTGTGGTAATAAACACCCAATTTATACTGACCGGTAAGCTTTTCCGTGAAAAGGTTTGTTACCGAAAATTCTGAAACAAGTAAATACCCTTCATTCGGATCCAACGTCCAGGAAAGATTGGGCGTATTGTGTTTATATCCTTCAGGAAGTCCATCAAAAATAGCCACTTTCCCATTCAACTTATCGGTGAAGTCATACTGAAACTGCCATCCAAGTGCAGTCAGTGGAAAAATGGGAGAAGGGATGTTGTTGGATATGGTAGAATGAACACCAAAAGAACTGTTTAAATACAAACTGGAAGATTCACTGGTGGCAAATTCAGCATTCAAATCCTGTACGCCAATTGTCGAGATGAAATTTCCGAAACGTTGACTGTACCACAATTCATGTACGTATGTCAGATTTCCGGCCTCAATATTGGAAACGATTTGAAAGTCGCCGGTGAAATTTTCGGAAGGTCTCCCACCATGGGTGTTTGAGCCATTGATGTAAAATTTCCCACCTTTCCAGATTCCGGCTTTCTCCGTATCAAAAGTTAAACCGATATTGGCCATTCCCAGATAGGTTCCCCCCTTTTGAATGCCACCAGAAAAATTCCGAAAACCATCCCCGACGTAAGAGGCCTCAAATGAAAAGGGTGATGACTGATCCTGAGCAACCAGATGGTTGCTAAGGATACAAAAGAAACTGCTAATTAACACCAGATGATATTTCATAAAGGATACTTTCATTTGATAAGACAAAAGTAGTACACCGGCTTAAAAGATGAAATCCCCAATAATAACGATAATCAATTCTGATGCTCACTATTAATAGGGACTGCACTATTTTTCTCCGAATCGTCAGGGAAGCGACATTGTCTCCTAATCGTCGTTTTCCGTATCTGTTAAGATAAGTCGGAGCGATGTATTTTTAGTGATGTAAGCCCAAGCCCAGTTAACAAAAATAAGTACTTTATTTTTCACACTCAGGATAAGCATCAGATGTAAAAACATCCACATCAGCCAGGCCACAAAACCTTTGAAATGCATGTGCGCAAAATCCACGACTGCTTTATTAGTTCCGATGGTAGCCATAGAACCAAAATCATAATATTCGTAGTCCTTGGGGTGATTTGACTGATTCATGGCCTTCAGGTTCCTGGCCAGGTTCTTAGCCTGGTTGATAGCCACATTGGCCACCTGAGGATGGCCCCTCGGGTAAAGAGGTGTTTCCATATAGGCTATATCTCCCAGGGCGAAGATATTGATGCATTTCTGAACTTGATTTATCCGGTTAACTCTCAGTCGGTTACCAGGTCCGAACACACTTTTTGACAATCCGTCTATCTTGTTTCCTGTCACACCAGCTGCCCAAATGACGGTCTTGGTCTTGATGACATCCCCATTGCCCAATATCAAATTGGTACCGTCGTAATCTTTGACCATGGTCTCTATCATGACTGTAACACCCATTTTTCTCAGGTATCTCTCGGACTCCATTCTGGATTTGTCACCGAAGTTATTCAGGGTATACTTGGCTCCTTCAATCAGGATGATCTTAAATCTGGAGAAATCGATTCGTGGATAATCCTTTGGCAAAATATTCTTCTTGATTTCTGCGAATGAACCTGCAAGCTCAACACCAGTAGGACCTGCTCCTATGATGACCAGATTCAGATAGCTTTGTTTTTCTTCTTCGGTGGCCGAAATAATTCGCTCAAAATTTTTGAGTACATGATTACGAATCTTTATGGCATCGTAAGTCGTCTTGAGGGATAATGAATGTTTTTTGATGTTCTCATTTCCGAAATAGTTGGTAGTACAGCCCATGGCAATGACCAAATAGTCGTAATTATATTCACCAATCGTCGTCTTAATCTTCTTTTTGATCTTATCGATGCTCAGCAATTCGGTCAAACGAATCTGTACATTCTTTTTGCCGTGAAAAATATTTCTTAAGGGAAAGGAAATACTGGATGGCTCAATCTGGGAGGTTGCGACCTGATAAAACAAGGGCTGAAACTGATAATGATTGATTTTATCGATCAAAAGAACATCAAATAAATTCTCATCCAGATTCTTAACAAACTGGATTCCTGCAAATCCTCCTCCTACTACGATTACCTTTTTTTTCTTTTTCATGAAAATGTCATCCTAAGTGTTATACAAATACCTATAAACCTTATACGCACCTCTGCGTTTCAAAAACCTGATTCTAACAAAACAATACCCAAATTTTGGGAATAAAGACAATGAGTCCAATGATGACTGCAGAGATCGCTGCAACCAAAACCCCGGCAGCAGAAATATCCTTGATCTTCTTGATCCAGTTATGCTTTTCCGGGGAAATAAAATCCGAAATATTTTCGATGGAAGTATTGATAGCTTCAAGCGCAATGACGAAACCTATTGCAAATACGACTGCAATCCATTCAATGGCTGAAAGACGAAAGACGACACCTGCTATAATGACACATGCTGACACAAACAGGTGAATTTTTGCATTCGGTTCCTCACGAACCAATATTTTCAATCCGTTCAACGCATACCCAAAACTTCTAATTCTTTTCTTTACAGAAAAACCCTGTTGTTTCATAAAGTTTCTTTCTATGCATTTTTCATGTATCAGTAAGTCAAATGCATCGTATCATGCTGCAGACCAAAAGTGGCCTTTATTGGTTAAATTTGTTTAAAATTGTTTCCGTATGCAAAGATAAACATCCTTTTCTTTATTTGAAAATTTAGCCTCACCGAATTATCAATATCTGTACTATAATTTGAGATATTGCATCACTTTACGGATCAGCAAACTCTTATTAATGGGTTTGCTGATAAAATCGGTACAGCCACAATCAAATACCTTCTTAATTTCATCATCTGTGGTAAATGCCGTTTGAGCGATAATGGGCAAATTGGGTGCAAAAACCCTTATTTGTCGGGTGGCCTCAAAACCATCCAAATCGGGGATCTTTATATCCATCAGTACCAAATCGATATTGGGATTGAAACGACAGACAGATACCGCCTCTACACCACTTTCAGTTCGGATGATGTTCAGTTTTAATCCCGACAACATTGTTACCAGCAACATATAATTTGAGTCTTCGTCTTCTACTATAAAAACGGTCTTGGATTCTCTGTTTGTGCTAACAGAGACATTCTCTTCCTTTTGATCAGAGGGAAACAATTTACTGGCTTTTTTATACGGTAGGGTAAAATAAAAAGCAGATCCTTTTTCGGGCGTTGATTCCAGCCATATTTTTCCTCCCATCAACTCAATATAGGATTTGGTAATGGACAGTCCCAATCCGGATCCGCCAAACTTACGGACAGAATTGTACTCAATCTGTCGAAATCGTTTGAATATTTCATCGAACATTTCTTCTGGGATGCCGATTCCTGTATCTTTGATGCAAAATTCCAGATACCCTTCTTTGAGCATATAGTTAAAATTGATACTGCCCTTTTCCGTAAATTTTACTGCATTTCCAAACAAATTACTCAGAATATCATACAGCTTAACGCTGTCCGTGAAGATGTCAGCCTCTTCATTCGAAAAGAAGGTCTGATAATCCAGCGTTATATTTTTCTCTTTAGCCTCTGCACTATACTGATCGTACAAACGTCCAAAAAGCGTATTCAGGTTCACTTCATTTTCATTGATTTCTTCCTGACCAGCTTCGACTGTAGCTAATGCAATGATGTCTGTTATGACGGAAAGTAGCTGTTCGCTGCTTTTAATAATGACTTCCGTGAAGATCTTTTGTTTTTCAAGGGTTAAGTCGGGTTCATTCAGGAATCCGGAAAAACCGATGATGGCATTCATTGGAGTTCTTATCTCATGTGAAACATTGTGCAGGAAGGCCATTTTCAGGTGGTCGTTCTCTTCTGCTTTCTCTTTGGCTAAAATCAAATCATTGAGAATCTTCTTTTTTTGTGTAATATCCTCCATGAGAATGACGTAATTGCTAATGGTGATGCCATCTTCCATAAAAATAGGGGAAATCGTAACATTCTGTAGAATCTTTGTATGATCTTTTCTCCAGTTTTCTGTATCTCCGGACCAAATTTTTCCATCAATGAGGCTGTTCCACATGGCTTCAAAGTATTTTGGAATTTTACTGTCCAGATTGTATATTCTGGGGTTCATACCAACCACTTCGTCGATCGTATATTGCATTTCCTCTGTAAATTTGTTGTTGACAAATTCAATGGTACCCTTTGCATTCGTTATGATGATCGATGTGGGGCTCTGTTCAACAGCTTTGCTCAGAGTTCTCAGTTTTTTTTCTGCCTCCTTTTGTTCTGTCAGATCACGAATGACAAGGCTTGATCTTTCCTGACCCTCTTTATTCTTAAAAATGGCTATTGAAAGCTCACCCTGAAACCTCTCGCCTCCTTTTTTAATAAAAGTCAATTCACCTTTGGCACGTCCTGTTCGGGTCATTTCTTCCAGGAGGGCTTCAAACCTGGAATCACCCATTTCAACCAATGCAGATTTTCCTTTTTCACATATATCTTCCTGAGTCATATTGAATAATTCACAGGCATACCCATTGGCGGACAAAATATGACCGTTTGGAATAGCCAGCAAAATAGCAACTAAAGTATTTTCAAAAATGGAGCGGTACAAATCGTCACTTTCACGTTGGGCAGCTATCGCTTTCAAGTGTTCTTCCTGTGTCCTCTTGTTTTCGAGGACCATTTCAACGGTATGGGCTATTCCCCGAAGATGATTGGGAGACTTGATCACATAATCGGAAGCACCCATCTTCATCGCTTCAATGGCAATTTCTTCTGAACCGGTACCCGTAATAATAATCACAGGCGTATCCGGTGATTTATCCTTCACCACTTTCAACACCTGTAAACCATCAAAACCCAAGATATTGAAATCGCTTAAAATCAAATCAAACTGACCCTCGGCCAATAACTCTTCAAAAACCTGACGGTTTCCTGCCTCAATGACATCATACTCTACCTGATCTTTCAGAAGGGCATCACGAACCAATTTCCTGTCGTGAATATTATCATCAATATGAAGAATGCGAATCTTACTCATCTGGTATATAAGTCTTTAATTGTAAGTTATCAGGAAATTCAAAGTAAAAAGTGCTTCCAGCTCCCACAACGGATTCAACCCATACTTTTCCGTTGATCATGCTAATGGCTTTACGTACGTTTGCCAGTCCAATTCCTGTACCAGGATATTCATTGTCGTTATGCAAACGTTGAAAAAGAGTGAATATCTTTTCATTAAATTCCCCGGGAATACCTATCCCATTGTCAGTGACTTTAAAAAGCCAGCTTGAATCATGGTGCTCACAATGTATGCCAATTTCTAAAGCAGCATCCTTACGTCTGTATTTTAAAGCATTATCAATGAGATTGGTAAAGATCTGCCTTAACATCCTTTCATCACATGTTATCATAGGGTATTGGTCATCCAGGTGTATCATTGCACCAATTTTGTCAATTCTTTGTTTAAAGTCGGTTAGTATGGTTTCTAACAATGGACCTACATTCACGGAAACAAGGTTTAATCTTCTCAATCCGAGACGGGAATAATCAAGCAGGTCATTGATAAGCTGTTCCATACGAACACTGGCTTCAACAATATAATCCAGGTATTGCTGCCCTTCTTCATTCAATGATTTACGATGGCGAGTGGCCAATATTTCAGAAAATCCGTAAATGGCTCTAAGTGGAGCTCTAAGATCGTGTGATATGGAGTAACTGAATGATTCCAATTCTTTGTTGATGGCTTGAAGTTGAGCCGTTCTTACTGAGACTCTATCTTCCAGGGTTTGATTCAGTTGCTGGATCTCCCATTCAATTCTCTTACGTTCTGATATATCAGTGACTACAGCTATGCGTGCCTTTTTTCCCAAATAAATCAATTCGTGTGAAACTACGATTATTGAAATCAAACTACCGTCTTGTTTAATGTGATGCCAATCTTCCGAACACGCATAACCATTTAAAGAATTGATTCGGTCGACGATTCGGTTTTTTTCCTCAATAGGATATATATCAGTCATTTTCATAGATACAATCTGGTCTGCCTGATAGCCATAATACTTTTCAAAGGACTCATTGACTGCCAGAAACTTCAAGGTTTCTGGTTCATAAATATACATCGGTGCCGGATTGGATTCAAATAAATATCGGTATCGTTCTTCACTCTGCCGCAAGGATGTTTCAGCCTGTCTTTTTTCATTCAGCTCGATATGGAGTTTTTCGTTGATGATATTCAATTCATTGGTACGTTCTTTGACTTTTAATTCGAGCTCGCTGTTCAGTTTTCGTTTATCATTGTAACTTCTGAGAATGAAAAAAACCAACAAAATGATAAAAACAAGGATTACAATTAAAAAATAGACCAGATTTCTTTGACTCTCTATGGTCAGATCTCTACTATGTAGATCATCCGTATGTTGAGCAAAAACCTGAAAGTTTAAAGTAAAACAAATGATCAGTGAGGTGAATGTGTGACTCAGGATTCTCATCTTTTATAAATATTTCTTGATTTTATAATAATGTATTTAAGGGTGAATTAGTTCAGTAAACAATAAAAAAAGCCCTGCATAGTATCACTTTCAACTAGCAGGGCTCATTTCGCGGAATCAAATCCGTTCAAATTTTAGGTGTTTAAAACCATCGTACATAGCATAAATCCTGACGATGCGGTAAGTCTGTATTTTTGGGGAACATTCTGAATGAATAGCTGAACATACCGGCTTTACGAAGCATATACTCCACTTCAAATGTCAATACTCCGTTTTGTGAGTTAACCAAATTCAGTTCAATCGTTTTAAGGATGCGGGAACCATCCGGCTTCAGGAAGCTGATGACCAATTCAACACCAATATCGTCAATAAGAACATTCCCTAGGGTGACACCGATGGTGTATGGTTCACCAACTTTGGGATTGTGCATGAATTTTTCCGGTACATTTTTGGTAAGAACCTGTATATTCTCCCAGCTATCAACCAGTTTTTCCTTCCATGCAGCTATTTCCTTAGCCTTGGCATAGTTGTTTTCTGAAAGTTGAATGGAACGGCTTGATAATTTGGTATAGAACTTATTGATATAATCGTCAAGCATTCGTTTGGTAGTGAAACGAGGGGCTATTTTAGCAATGGAATTTTTGATGTACATCACCCATTCAGGAGAATAGGCTTTTTCCTTCCTGTTAAAATACAAGGGAATTATTTCATTTTCAAGCATGCTGTAAATGGTTACTGCATCTAGCTGATCCTGATATTCATTGTTCTGATAGGTATTCTTTTCTGTGATGGCCCAACCGGCGCCTTTCACATAGCCTTCCAGCCACCAGCCATCGAGTATGGAAAAATTAAGCACACCGTTCATTTCCGCTTTTTGTCCGGAAGTACCGGATGCTTCAAGCGGGCGAGTCGGCGTATTCAACCAGATATCAACTCCGGATATCAAACGTTTGGCCAAAGCCATATCGTAGTTTTCCAGAAAAATGATCTTACCCTGGAATTCGGGAAGTTTTGAAATTTCCACAATGTGTTTGATCAAGCCTTGACCACCTCCATCTGCAGGGTGAGCCTTACCGGTATACACAAACTGTACCGGGCGTTCGGGGTTGTTTACTATTTTAGAAAGACGTTCCAGATTGGTGAATAAAAGATGTGCTCTCTTGTAGGTTGCAAAACGACGACCGAAACCGATGATCAGTGCGTTGGGATTGATTTTTTCAAGAATACCCATGACACGCGTTGGATCACCCTGACCCTTTAGCCAGTTCTCTTTATACTTGGCACGAATATATTCAATCAGTTTCTGCTTGAGCACCTGACGTGTTTCCCAGATTTCCTCATCACTTACCTGATAGATCTTTTCCCAATGTTTGCTATTCGATTGATCAGACATCCATTCAGGACCAAAAAACCGGTTGTAAAGCTTTTGCCATTCAGAGGCTGTCCAGGTTGGCATATGAACACCATTGGTCACGTGATCGACATGAAGTTCCTCCGGAAAATAGCCCTTCCAGATGGGATTGAACATCTCCCGTGATACTTTTCCATGCAGCCAGCTTACACCATTCACTTCCTGACAGGTATTGCAGGCAAAAACGCTCATGGAGAATTTTTCGTGGGTATTGCCTGAGTTTTCACGACCCAGATCCATAAATTCATCCCAGTTGATGCCCAGTTTTGCGGGATAGGCACTCATATATTTTGAAAATAGCCCTTCTTCAAACTGATCATGACCGGCAGGTACAGGTGTATGGACTGTATACAATCCGGAAGCACGAACGACTTCCAGGGCTTGAGGAAAAGTCAGTCTTTGTTGTTCGATAAGGTCCACCAAACGCTGAGCGTTGATCAAAGCAGCATGACCTTCGTTGCAATGATAAACCTGTTTCTTTACACCAAGTGCATTCAGAAGCTTAATACCACCAATTCCTAGCAGATATTCCTGTTTCAGGCGGTTTTCCCAGTCTCCACCATACAATTGAGCGGTAATTTGCCTGTCGTATTCGCTGTTGTTCGGATGATCCGTATCCAGCAGATACAGTGGAATACGGCCAACTGATACTTTCCAGATGTTGCAATAGACCTGATACCCTGGAAAATCCAGAACCAGTTCAAAAGGTTTGTCGTTTTCATCCTTTAACTGAACCAATGGAAGCATATTGAAATTCTGCGGTTCATAAATGGCAATTTGCTGTCCTTCCATAGACAAAGCCTGCGTGAAATACCCATTTCTGTACAGAAAGCCGATAGCAACCATGTTCACATTGCAATCGGAAGCTTCTTTCAGGTAATCTCCTGCGAGAACACCAAGGCCACCGGAATAAATCTTAAGAATATCTGTCAACCCATATTCCATACTGAAGTAAGCCACACTTGGCTTCTCCATATCGACGGGTGTATCCATATAATTTCTAAACTCAGTATATACTTCGTCGAGGCGATTCATAAAACCCGGATTGGCTACCAGGTCTTCCAGATTTTGATATACTGTATTTTCCAACATGACGATGGGATTACCACCATAGGATATCTCATATTCAGAATCTATTTCACGAAACAGGTTCACTGCCTCGAAATTCCATGTCCACCAAATATTTTGTGCTATTTCCTGCAATTTCTCCAACCCGGGAGGCATGGTCGACTTTACGATCACATCGGCCCATTGAGCCTGATTGGCATTATTCACTTTTACCTTCATATAATTGGATAATTAGTAAGCGCTATTAAATTTTGTTTCTTTCTTTACTGTTTTGCAAGGCTATATGGTAAGCCAGATTATAGGCAGCTATAAATTCTGACCATAAAGCTCTCGTTGAAAGTTCTTTTGCCCTTTCCCGAATCAACTCTTGTTCTGTTTCACTCTTTCTGGTATAATCCAGCATGATCAAAGCAATTTCATTTATCACATCCTTAACATTGTGATCTGAACGCGACACCACTGCCACGCCATCCGAAATTCCCTTTTTATCACCATCCTGTATTGCCCAAGACCCAAATCCCGCCAGATTGGTGGTGATGGTTGGAACAGAAAAGGCAATGCTCTCTAAAGGTGTGTACCCCCATGGTTCATAATAGGACGGAAAAACCGTCAGGTCAAAACCAGGAAGCAAATCATAATAGGATTTATTGAAAATACCATCATTACCATTCAGATAACAGGGTACAAAAATGAGTTTCACCAAATCCGTTTTCGCATTCTTGAATCCTCTGAACTTAATCATACTTAAAACACGATCAGATTCAATATGGTTCAACCAGTGAGGAGTAAATGGGAAATAAATGGGACCATCCGGTTTTATTTCCGGATGAGCAAGCCTTTCAATGACTTCCTGTCTGGGTGCACTAACATCACCGGGCACCATGATGAAGGCGACTACTTCGCGCTCCAAAGAGGTTTGTTTTTTTAATTCATTCAGCGCATCAATAAAAACATCGATGCCTTTATTTCTGAACTCATAACGTCCGCTTATACCGATAAACAAAGGATCTTCGGTCAGGCTGCAACCCAAGAGGGCTTCAGTAACCCGGGTAAGAGATTCACGGCTTTCCTTTCTTGCCAAAAGGGCTTTCTTGCCTTTTGGAACAAACTGGTCTTCAAAGCCGTTGGGAGTAACCACGTCGGGTTGTTTCTCGAGAAGCTGCAAACATTCGGTAGCCGTAATGTTACTTACGGTGGTAAAACCATCTGCTTGTATGGCTGCTGTCTTTTCCACGGAATGCTTTGATACCATATTCAGTTGACGGGCCATCTGGTCGCCGTAGTAATCGGAAAGGAAATCATAGAGTGGCATGTTGTTGCCACAGATAGAGCGGCCCACCGAAGTCGCATGGGTCGTAAATACGGTGGCTATTTCGGGCATGTAGTGCTTGCAATAAAGCAGGCCAAGACCGGTAGTCCACTCGTCAAAATGGGCAATCACATTTTTATCGTAGGTTCCTGTAAACCGGGTAAAGCTTTTAATCACTTCTCCACAGGCATAGGCAAACATGCAGGACTCATCGTAATCACCAAAGCCATTGAGTGAATCGACACCAAACCATTTCCAGAAATCACTGTAAATCTGATTTTTATGAGCGTAGTACGCATCGTGTTTCACCAGTATGACAATAGGCTTGCCGGGTATATCCCAGCGACCTACACGCACTTGAAGTCCATCTGCAAGTGCTTGCTTTTTCCAGGCGCTCAACAACCGGGGTGATTCAATAAAAAACTGGTTTTCAGAGCCCAGATCCGGGCCGATAAAAAAGAGGTGATCTTTGTGTAGTAACTGAAGAGTCTTTGCCTTTGTAGATAGAACTGTATAAATACCGCCCACTTTATTGCATACTTCCCAGCTCGACTCAAAAATGAAGTCGGGACTAATATATTCGTTCAGCATATGTTACAATCTTCTTACTTAAAAACACTGGAACAAAGATACTTATTTTTCAGTACGAATTAAAAAAAACGTATATTTGAAGCATAAAAATAATACAGACAATGAAAAAAATTGCACAGTTCATTCTGAACTTAATGGGTTGGAAATACGAAGTTTTAACGCCTATGTTTGACAAATGTGTGCTTGTAATTGCCCCACATACCAGTAATTGGGATTTCCTGATGGGTGAACTCGGATATACAGCCATGGGCAGTAGTGCAAATTTTGTAATCAAAAAAGAATGGACTACCGGATTATTAGGGCCTATCATAAAGAAACTGGGTGGTATCGGTGTTGACAGAAGCAAAGCCAACCGTTTTACCGATCAAATTGCAGATCTTTACAAAACCAGAGAAAAGTTCAGTCTGGCCATCACACCGGAAGGCACCAGAAAAAGAAACCCGAAATGGAAAAAAGGATTTTACCATATTGCCATAAAAGCTCAGGTCCCCATCGTATTGGTTGTTATAGACTATAAAAAGAAGTACATGGCACTTTTTGATGTTTTTACCCCAACTGGCGATGAACAGGCAGATATCCGAGCTATTCAACAAAAGTACAAATACGCAACCGGAAAAAATCCCGACCAGTTTAGCATTGGAGATTAAAAACTATGAGAATCAGTCTGGTACAAAACGATATCATCTGGGAGCATAAAATGGCCAACCTGATGAATTACGACAGTCTGCTTTCCGGCTTATCCGGTAAAACAGACCTGGTCGTGTTGCCTGAAATGTGTACGACGGGCTTCAGTATGCATGCTTCAGAGATGGCTGAGACGAATGCCGGTGAATCGATGATGGCTTTTCGCAGAATGGCCAGGGAGTATGGATTTGCCATCGCCGGAAGTATCATCGGAAAAGATAGTGACGAGGGTTCTCAATGTTTCAACCGGGGTTTTTTTATCTGCCCGGATGGACAGGAAACATTTTACGACAAGCGGCATTTATTCAGAATGGGTGAAGAGCCCGAACATTACCAGGCTGGAAATCAGAAAATGCGGATCAACTATATGGGTTGGAACATCCGCCTCATCGTTTGTTACGATTTGCGTTTCCCGGTATGGTGCCGCAATGTGGAAAACGACTATGATTTACTGATAGTTGTGGCCAATTGGCCGGAAGTCAGGGCGCACGCCTGGCAAAGTCTGCTCATGGCCAGGGCCATTGAAAATATGTCCTATGTCTGCGGGGTGAACCGGGTAGGTACAGACGGACTGAAAATGAACTATTCGGGAGATTCTCAATTGATCAACGCTTACGGTTCCATTCTTTCTTCTATGGAATCGGGCGAAGAAAAAATCCAGACACTGGACCTTGATCTGGATTCACTCAACCGTTTCCGGAATAAATTCCCGGTCTGGAAAGATGCGGACAAGTTTGAGCTGCTTTAAAAAAGAAAACTGGCCTCCGACACGTATTTTAACATACAAGTCTAAGGGCCAGAATCGTTTTAATTTCAGTTTATTTGGATTTTGGTCTCTTAAAAGCGATGTACCTCGGTTCCGTCGGTTTGTAGTCTTCCTTATCCCATAAGGTGCTAGTAATCATCAAATCAGCAGAATAACGGTTGCATGCGATTGGAATATTATGCACGCGACACTGACGCAAAAGCATTTGAATGTCCGCTTCGTGTGGCTGAGGATTTAAATCATCAATCAAAAAAACAGCCATATTCACTTCCTTGCGTACTACCATGGCTGCAATTTCTGCATCACCACCCAATGGACCTGAATTCATACAGGTAATGTCTGCTTTAACACCTTTATCCTTCATGGCTTTCAACACAAGGCTACCAGTCGTTCCGGTACAAACCAGTTTGTGCTGAGCTAAAAAATCGGCATTGTAAACGGCCCACTCCACCAAATCCGCTTTGCGATTATCGTGTGCGACCAATGCGATAGTCAATCTTTTCTTCATAAGTACATTCTATTGTTAACCCTACAAAAATAACAAAAAAGCCGGATTGCTTTTCAGCTAACCGGCTTTTTTTATTTTTCTGCGTTCACTTTACAAAACCGCCGAAACAGGTCTGTCAGCTTTTGCAGACCCAAAAGATTTGTTCGGTTGGTTTCCCATAAAAAATTTCAGGTTACCTCCAGCCATGATGTCTTTATAAAGAATGTAGCTTTTGGTGTAGGGTTTCCCGTTCAGTTCTGCTTTTTGGATATAGATATTGGAGGCACTGTTGTTGACTGCCTCTACCTGAAAGGTCTTTTTTCCGGAAACAGATATCGTAGTCTTGTCAAATAGTGGACTCCCAAAAACAAAAAGTCCGCTGGCAGGGTTTACCTGATAGAAACCCATAGTGGATAGAATGTACCAGGCAGACATCTGACCGCAGTCCTCATTACCAATCAATCCGTCGGGCTGATTGGTATAAAACTGATTCATGATTTGACGTACTTTTTCGGCTGTTTTCCATTGCTGACCGGCAAAGGCATACAAATAGGCTCCGTGGTGACTGGGCTCGTTGCCGTGCGCATACTGACCAATCAGACCGGTGATGTCGTTGGAGGCACCTTCACCCATATCCCCTTCAACAGTAAAGAACTGATCCAGTTTGTCGACAAAATTCTGATCCCCGCCCATCAACTCAATCAATCCTTCCGGATTCTGGGGAGCGAAGAACGTATATTGCCAACCATTGCCTTCTGTAAAATCTCCGACGCTATGGATGGATCTGATGGGATCGTAAGGTGTACGCCAGCTGCCATCGTCCATTTTAGGACGGATAAAGCCGATGGAAGCGTCAAAATAATTTTTGAAATAATCGGCACGATTGGCAAAATAGGTATAATCGGCCGACTTGTTCATTTTTTTGGCCATTTGTGCCAAACCCCAGTCATCCACGGCATACTCCATGGCAACGGAAGTTGCTTCGGATAATTTGTCACAAGGGATATACTCTTTCTTCATCAAATCAGAAACCCCTTTCTGGCCCGGATTGGTGGCAGACACTTTACAGGCATTGAAAGCACGCTCTGCATCAAAACCCTTTATGCCTTTGAGATAGGCATCGGCTATGACTGGCACGGAGCTGTAACCAGGCATGCAATCGGTTTCTCCACCAGCCAGTGGCCAGATAGGCAAACGACCCTGCTGATCAAAAATACCCAGCATGGAGTTGACCATATCTCCTACTTTATCGGTCTGAACGATGGTAAAGAGTGGATGAATGGCTCTGTAAGTATCCCACAAGGACAAAGTTGAATAATTGGTATAGGGTACCTTTGTGTACACTTTATCGTTGTGGCCGCGGAAGTCTCCGTTTGCGTCACTGTATCGCGTTGGAGCTATAAAACAATGGTACAATGCTGTATAGAACACTTCCTTTTGGACCGCATCCTTTGTTTCGATGTTGATTTTTGAAAATTCATTCGACCACAGTTTTTCTGCCTGCTTGACAACACCGGCAAAGTTCCAGCCTGGTATTTCCTGATGGATGTTTGCAAGGGCATTCTCAGTGCTCACAGACGAAATACCTACTTTAAAGAGGACTTCTGCAGGGGTTTTATCAAAGGATACAACACCTTTGACCAACCCATATGCTTCTTTTCCTGAAACAGCGGCGTCGTTTTTGAAAATAGTCAACGAACCGATCGGATAATTACTTTTGGCCACAAAGAACACTTTCTGACGTGGGCTCCAGCCTCTTGAGAAGCGGTAGCCTTTTATGGTATACTTATCTACCAGGCAAATATAGGTTGAATCGGCTGTGTCACCGTTTCCTTTCACCAGGTCAAAGATTACACGTCCGGTCTGGGCTTTTGGGAAGCTGTATTTGTGAAATCCGACATGCGCTGTGGCTGTCAGTTCTACTTTCACGCCATTATCCAACAATACGGAGTACCAGGAAGGATTCACGGATTCATTGCTGTGCTTGAAGAAGGAACCGTAACATCCGGAAATACCGTTCTGGTCGCCCGATTGAATGCGGATATCTCCTGTATAGGGCATCATCAGGATGTCTCCCTGATCAATGCATCCGGTACCATTGAGGTGTGTCTGAGAGAAACCGACCACAATGCTGTCACTGTAGTGGTAACCGGAGCACCAGTCCCAACCCTTTTCCGGATTGTTAGGGCCTATCTGTACTGCACCGAATGGTACACTGGCACCGACGAACACGTGTCCGTGACCACCAGACCCTATATAGGAATTGACCTGCCCAAAGGGATTGTTCTTTTCACCTGCCTGACTCCCACCGGAGATAAGCATCATAACAACTGCAAGTGCAGTTGTTAATACATTTCTTCTCATAATCTGCTGTGTTTTGTACATGATTGATTTTATTAAGCCTTTGGCAAAGTGAAGCTAAAGATGGTACCTTTTCCAGGTTCACTTTCTACCGTCAAACGACCATTCATTTTCTCAACGAGTTCTTTACATAGAATAAGTCCAAGCCCTGTTCCTTCTTCATTTGCAGTTCCTTTCGTACTGGAATGTGAATCAAGGCGGAAAAGTTTAGTCAAATTTTCAGGAGATATTCCTACTCCATTATCTTCAATATGTACGGTAACCAGTTTGTCTGATTCTTCCCCGTAAATGTGAATTAACCCCTTTTCATTGGTAAACTTGACTGCATTACTCAACAAATTGCGCATGACCGTATTGAGTAGATTGACGTCGGCCAACACCAAATAGTCTTGCGTGCAGGAGTAAACAATTTCAATGTTCTTTTGCTGCGCTATGGGAACAATCGTCGACTTGGATTCTGCCACTATTGTAGCTAACGATAAGGTTTCAATAGTTATCCTGAGAGCATTTGTCTGGGATCTGGCCCACTCCAACAAGTTTAACAAGAGTTTATATCCCTGATCGGTAAAAGTCTTGAGCAGGAGGGCGTATTCTTCCAGATTCTCATATTCCTTAGCCTGTATATTCGTTAACATCAAGTCACTTAGAGCCAACAGGCCGGTGAAAGGATTCCTCAAATCGTGTCCGATAATGGAGAAAAACCTGTCCTTCATGGCATTCAGTTCCCTCAATTCCAATACATATTCCTCGTTCAACTGACTAAGGCGTTGTTTTTCCTTTAACGAAACGATCATTTTATTGATTACCTGCGAAAAATCTCCGGAAAAAGAGACTCTTTGTTCCAAATCGCCTTCTGCAATTTCATTAATTTGCCAGGTTAAATGTTTTAAATCAGCCTGAAGCTGCTTATAGGGATTTGCGAAACTATTGTTAATGGGTGGAATGACATCCAGATTCCCTCTTGATATATCTAAAACAAAATTATAATTGGCGTTGTATTGAAAGCTAAGCTCTTTTATATTTTTAATTAAATCATTTAACTCTGTTGATTCTGTCTCGGTTATTCTATTAAAATCATAGTCAAATCTCTGTCCATTTTTCAACTGTTTGACCAAACCGTTCAGCTCTGTAATAATTTTGCTATCGTTCAAATCCATATATCCTTTTATTTTAAACTAATCTGAAAACGACATGTTCTATCACCCGTAGACCAACAATCTATCTCTTTAACGATGAATTCCTTCTGTGTATACGTATTGAATATTCCCTCAAAAAAACCTTCATCGTATTTACACACGGTAAAACCAGTGATGGGCAAACCGGAACAATCTAAATCCTCAGAACACGTCAAGATAAAATTCATCTTTTCAACATCCATTTCTTCTACCCGCAAAATACCAATGGCATGTTCCAGATACTTTTCGTGCATCTGGGCTATAAAGCTTTTTATTGGCAAAGAAATATCCAGATTATGTCTGCAAAATTCAACGCCTGCTAATCTGCCTGAATCAATAAGAAGCTGATTGGCTACGTCCACTCCGAAGTTCTGTTCTAGAACAGCTCTCAGTGTAAACTGCATCAACCTATACATTTCAACAGTAGTGTTCAAACCTAAATTTGGTCGTCCTGTTTTAAGGTCGCCCAATTGGTCCCATGAGAAACTGTACTCTTTCATATCGTGAATTTTTGTATATTTTTTCTGAATGATACTATTTCGGATCCAACTGACCAAACACTTTTTGAAGGATCGTGGTCACCCTGGCCACCGGATTTTCACGGATGTTCTTTTCTTCGGCGCCTATCTGAACGAAAAGACCGTTCAGGGCTTGCTGAGTGACGTATGCACTCAGGTCTGTCTGGACTGGTTTTAGCCTGGCTGCCTGACCGACCATGGAATTTGCAACCTTGTTGTAGGCACTGGTTAGAGTCTCCCAGGATTCGATGGTGGAGATATTCCCAACCAGATCTTTACTGAGTGAAGTTTTTATCTTGGGCTGGAAAGCTGTAGTCAGTTGGCGAAAGGTGGTCTTTCGTAAATAACTGGTGGCTGCGGTATCTTTACCGAAAAGGATACCGGTGGCATCCTGGATGGTCATACTTGTTATTGATTTGACGAAAATGGGTTTGGCTTCACTGGCAGCATCTTCAGCAGCGCGATTGAGACGCAGCACGACATCGTTTATCATGGTCTGTCCCCCGGGAATCAACCTGATGTTGTCAACAATGGCAGAGGCATCTTTCGGTAATAGAATTTTTAAGGCTACGTTGGAGTAATACCCATTATCCTGATTCAGTGCGTTGACAGCTTTGGTTACACCTACCGATAAGGCTTCTTTCAATCCGGCTGAATTACTGATAGTTGTACCTGTTGCGGTGCCTGTTTGGCTGCTGGCCACGATGTTCGCTATTTGTTGAAGTGTTTCACAGGAACTAAGGAGTATTCCAATCAGAATAATTGATAAAATTCTTGACTTCATACTATAAAATTTTTAAAATGGGTTAGGCATAAAACTCCTTACAAAGATAGATTATTTACGGTTATCTTTGCATCTGATTCTCAGGTAAAAAAAATTCAGCAAAGCATCAAACATGTTTAAACATCAAAAGTCATTCGGACACGCAGCGATGCTGGTCGTCAATATATTCTTTGGCATTAATATGTCCGTATCCAAAGATCTGCTGAATGGGGCTTTGAGCCCCATTGGACTGAACGGAATGCGGTTTATGTTTGGGGCGTTGGCTTTTTGGACCTGTTCCCTCTTTTTCCCGGAAAAAATAGAGAAAAAAGATGTGGGGGTACTCCTGCTTGGTGCGTTATTGGGTTTGGTCACCAATCAGATCCTATTCGTACAAGGCTTGGCAAAGACCTCCCCCATTGACGCTTCCATCATTAGTACCTCTTTACCCATCATCACCATGTTGCTGGCGGCTTTTATGATCAAAGAGCCCATCACCTGGGTAAAGGCTTTGGGTGTTATGACTGGTGCCAGCGGTGCCCTTTACCTGGTTTACACGGCTCAACATGAAACGATAGGCAGCAGTAGTCTGGCCGGTGATTTGCTTTGCTTTGGCAGCAGCATTTCCTTTGCTTTGTATCTGGTCGTAACCAAAAAACTGAACCAGAAATACAGTCCAATTACGATGATGAAATGGATGTTCCTGTTTGCTTCCATCGCATTCCTGCCATTTTGTTATGCGGATCTTGTTTCGACAAATTTCGCTGAGTTTAGTCCCAAGAGCTGGAGTTTGCTGGCCTTTGTACTGGTATGTGCCACTTTTATTCCATATCTTTTGATTCCTGTGGGTCAAAGACGTTTACGCCCCACGACGGTAGCCATGTACAATTACATACAACCCGTCGTAGCAACTGTTCTGGCCATATATTGGGGACTGGATACATTCGGTGCAACGAAAGCTGTAGCAGCGGCACTTGTTTTCACCGGTGTTTTTATCGTTACAAGAAGCAAATCCAGAGCAGATCTGGAAGCGGAAAAGCAAAAAAAGGAAATCCTGGAAGTTGTCTCAAAGGAGTAACATCCAGGATCTTATTTCAACAGAACGTCTATTCCAGTTCAAACTTCTCCTTCAAACGTATATCTGCTGAGGAAGTACCTATCATCAGATCAAATTCACCCGGCTCGGCCACCCATTCCAGTTTCGAATTGTAAAAGGAAAGCTTTTGCGTATCAATGGTGAAATGCAGAATCTTGCTTTCTCCGGGTTCCAGTCTGATCTTTTGAAAATCTTTTAATTCCTTGACCGGTCTCACCACTGAACCGAACAAATCCCGGATGTACAACTGAGCCACCTCTTCTCCGGCTCTTTTACCGGTATTGGTCAGGGTAAAAGATACATCAAGTGTTCCATCGGCTTTTATCTTTTTCGAGCTCAGTTTCAAGTCCTCATATTTGAAGGTGGTATAACTCAGACCAAAACCAAAAGGATACTTGGGCGATTTCTGAAGGTCGATGTAACCGGAACGGTAGTTTTCAACAACGGCGTCGTTGTCGGGTGCAGGGCGACCTGTATTGGTGTAATTGTAATAGATGGGCAACTGGCCTTCTGATCTGGGAAAGGTCACCGGAGTTTTGCCCGATGGGTTGTAATCACCAAAAACTACATCGGCAATGGCATTGCCAGCTTCGCTCCCCAACCACCAGGTATACAGTATGGCAGGAACATTGTCGGCGGTCCAGTTGAAGATCAGCGGTCTTCCGGCATTGATCAGTACAACAACAGGTTTGCCCGTTTCATAAATAGCCTTGATCAACTCTTCCTGAACGCCGGGCAAATGAATGTTGGAACGGCTTTTGGCCTCCCCGCTCATATCTTTTTTCTCACCGACACTCAAGATGACAACATCGGCCTTTTTAGCTGCTTCTACCGCTTCCGCAAATCCGGCAGTGGAAAGATCGTTGACTTCACAACCCTTGGCATAGAGCAGGTTCTTTTTACCCAGGCGTTTTTCGAGACCTTCGTACTGAGAAACCACATCGCTGTTGTCGGGCCAAGGAACGTTCCAGAAACCCAGCATGTCTTCTTCCGATTTGGCCAGCGGACCTATCAGGGCAATTTTTTTATCGGTGGACAAGGGCAAAAGATTGTTTTCATTTTTAAGCAAAACGATGCTTTTCTGCGCCATGGATCTGGCTTTGGTACGGTGTTCCGGATTGTTCAATGCTATTTTTTCCCGTGTTTCATTGCAAAAACGGAAAGGATCGTCAAACAGACCCATCTCGAATTTTTTGGTCAGTATGCGACTCACGGCATCGTCGACCAACGCGAGAGGTACCATTCCATCTTTTACCAATTGAGCGAGGTGTCCGGTATAGCTGCGGCTTTCCATATCCATGTCACTACCAGCAGTGATAGCTAGTCTGGCTGCATCTTTCTTGTCTTTGGCAAACCCATGGTCTATCATTTCACCAATAGAGCCCCAGTCGCTGACTACGAAACCTTTGAAACCCCACAATCCCTTGAGCAGATCTCTTTGGAGATAGACACTGCCCGTGGCTGGTATGCCGTTGATGTCGTTGAAACTGTTCATGAAAGTGGCGGCTCCTGCATCGCAGGCAGCCTTGAAGGGTGGCAGATAGACCTCCAGCAGTGTTCGCTCACTCATATCAACCGAATTATAATCTCTGGCACCAATGGCCGCTCCATAAGCTGCGAAATGTTTAACACAAGCCATCACGGCATCGGTATTCCCAAATCCCTTGCCCTGGAAACCTTTCACCCTGGCCTTTGCGATCAGAGAGCCCAGATAAGTATCTTCACCGGCTCCTTCCATGATCCGGCCCCATCGTGGGTCTCTGGATATGTCCACCATGGGCGCAAACGTCCAATGGACTCCGGAAGCCGAAGCTTCTACAGCTGCAACTCTCGATCCATCCTCAATGGCCTGCAGATCCCAACTGGCGGCTTCTGCCAATGGAAGTGGAAAGGTGGTCTTATACCCATGAATGACGTCCAGCCCAAATAGCAAAGGGATTTTTAAGCGGGATTGCATGGCTATTTCCTGCATGGCCCTCGTTTTATCAGCACCTTTTACATTGAGCAAGGAACCGACTTTACCGTCTTTGATTTCTTGATTTTTATCCACATCCGGAGAAACCGGACCTGTGGACCAGGAACTGGAGTACTGATTGAGCTGTCCCACCTTTTCATCGAGGGTCATCAATTTCATGACGGAATCGACGCGTTCAGGGATGGATTTGGGTTTGGGTTTGGCGGCAAAAGAAACGGGTACAAGCAAAAGGCTTATAGCTATGAAAATGCAGGTTTTTGTGTGGAGCATCCTATTTTGTGTTTATGGGGTATTTAAAAAAAAGTTTGGTCCCACAAATATATTCAAAATCGGATTAAATTGTCCCATCATTTGCCAGTTTGTTCAGATACTCACGGCCTTCCGGCCAGTTTTTCAGATTGGATGCTCCGTTGATATGACCGACTGCACCCAGGTTCACAAACCGGCTTCCCCACTTCTCAGCCAATGCCTCGGACTCTTCAATGCTTCGGTATTGATCGTTGGTACTGGCTAAAAGGATGCTTGGAAAAGGTAGTTTATGTTGTGGAACCGGTGAAAATCCTTTTAGAATAGATTTCAGCTTTTCATCATCGGTGTTGGGGGGAGCCACTAGCAATGCACCTTTGATGCGGAGTTTTGTTTTTTGCGCCCAAAAGGCCAAAGCAATGCAACCCAGACTGTGGGCAACGACTACAACCTCACCGCTCGCTTCACGGACGTATTTTTCGATGGTTTCCGTCCATTCGTCTGCAATGGGTTGTGACCAGTCACGTTGTTCTATTCGAATGTATTCCGTATTCTCTTTTTCCCAGTAGGTTTGCCAGTGGTCGTCACCTGAGCCACAGTAACCGGGTGCTATTAATATTTGAGTTGCCATGTTGTCGGGTTCTTAATTTACCTTACAAAAATCGTGGTTTTTCACAGTTCCTGAAATCCCATATTCATGGTAATCTTATTTTCCGTATTTTTGCAACCTAAAACATTCAAAAATGGACAAATTACAAAGCCTGGGAAATAATACGAACTACGCGTTCAACTACAATCCCGAAATACTGGAAAGCTTCAACAACAAGCATCCTGACAACGACTACATGGTCAAATTCAACTGTCCGGAATTCACCAGCCTCTGCCCCATCACGGGTCAGCCCGATTTTGCAACCATTTACATCAGCTACATGCCGGAGGAAAAAATGGTGGAAAGCAAGAGTCTGAAGCTGTATCTTTTCAGCTTCCGCAATCACGGAGGTTTTCACGAAGATTGTGTCAACATCATCATGAAGGATCTCATCAAACTGATGGACCCGAAATACATCGAAGTCTGGGGCAAGTTCCTCCCACGTGGAGGTCTGAGCATCGATCCCTACTGCAATTACGGCAAGCCCGGCAGCAAATACGAGAAAATGGCCGAATACCGCATGATGAATCACGATCTTTTTCCGGAAAAGGTTGACAATAGATAAATTTAACCTTAAATACCTACTTTAAGGTATTGTATTTGACCTTGATATTTTGTTCTTTTGAAGATAAGTAATCATGAATCTCTAAAAAAACGAACGTCATGTCAAAGCTCATATTAATCAGGCACGGAGAATCTGTTTGGAATCAAAAGAATGTATTTACCGGTTGGGTTGACGTGCCCCTTTCTGGAAAAGGCATCAACGAAGCCATCGATGCCGGTAAAAAATTGGCGGACATTGAATTTGATGTTGTTTACACCTCCGTTCAAGTCAGAGCCATCGAAACCGCCATGATCGCTCTTGCACAAAATAAAAGCTCAAAAACACCTGCCATCGTCCATACCGAGGGCAAAATGGCTGAGTGGACCGGCATTTACAGCGACTCGATGGAGAAAAGCATGATCCCTGTCTATCAGGACTGGCACCTGAACGAACGCTATTACGGGGAACTTCAGGGAAAGAACAAAGCCGAAACCGCCGCCGTTTACGGGGACGACCAGGTGAAACTCTGGAGAAGGAGTTACGATGTGAACCCTCCCAATGGCGAATGCCTCAAAGATACCGCCGAACGAACCATCCCCTTTTTCCGCGACCAAATTCTCCCTTTAATCAAGGAAGGCAAAAACGTGTTGGTTTCCGCGCACGGGAACAGTCTGCGCTCTATTGTCATGTTTATTGAAAATCTGAGCAAGGAAGAGGTGCTGAGTTTGGAGATACCGACGGGTTTGCCGTTGTTGTTTGAGATTGAGAATGGGGAGTTGAGGAAGAGGGAGTTTTAGTCCAACCTAAACCCAATCTTCCCCCTCACATCCGTCGACGACGCACCAACGACCGCCTCAAAATCACCCGGTTCAGCCACCCATTCATGCTTTCCACCATCAAAATAACTTAAAGCCGTCTTTTCAACAGTGAAAGTAACTGTCTTTACCTCTCCCGGCTTCAACGATACTTTTTCAAATCCTTTTAATTCTTTTACCGGACGCGGAAGGGATGATTTTAAATCATGGATGTACAGTTGAACAATCTCTGAGCCTTCCCTTTTACCGGTATTCTTTACATCGACTGTAAAGGTTATTTTATCGGAGGAGGTCATCGCTTTTTTATCTGCCGTGATTTTGCCGTATTCGAAAGTGGTGTAGCTCAGACCGTGACCAAAGCTAAAGAGGGGTTTGATGTTTTGGGCATCGTGCCAGCGGTAGCCAACAAAAAGGCCTTCGGTGTAGTTGACCTGTTCTTTGGTGCCGGGAAATTCGCCCAAGGCATGTGCTGAATTATCATCCAACTTTACAGGGAAGGAAAAAGGTAATTTGCCGGAAGGATTCACATCGCCAAACAGGATTGCGGCCAGGGCATTGCCGGTTTCGGTACCCAGATACCAACTCTGAACAATGGCAGGAATTTCCTTGACCCAAGGCATGGCGATGGCATTACCGGAGATATTGACCACCACCAGATTCTTGTTTGCTTTAGCCAATTCGCGTATCAGTTCATCCTGGTTGTAGGACAGATGGAGGCTCAAGCGGTCGGCGCCTTCACAATCCTGATTGTCGCTTTTGTTTAGGCCACCAATGAAAAGGACGTAATCGGCCGTTTTTGCGACAGCAATTGCTTCAGCCAATAATTCCTGAGCAGTACGTTTCTCGGTGAGATCCTGACCGGAAACGACACCGTTGTAACTGCCACTGGGATCTCCCACGTAGCCACGTGCGTAGACGATTTCAGCCTGAGTTCCCACTCTTTTTTTCAGGCCATCCAGTGGAGAAATTTCATATTTTACTTTTAACGAAGAGCTACCCCCGCCTACAGTCATCATTTTGATGGCATTTTCGCCAATGACAGCTATTTTTTTCACTTTGGTCAAATCGATGGGCAAAATGTTCTTTTTGTTTTGCAATAGGACAATGCCTTCTTCTGCAATTTTTCGACCGGCAAGTGCGTGCTCAGGAGTTCCGAACGAACCGTAGGGCTTGTTCTTATCCATGGAGGTCAGAAAGCTCAGACGAAGTATGTTTCGAACTTTTTCGTCCAGCTCTTTGGTTCCGATTTCTCCTTTTTGGATGAGTGTCAGGTAAGGTTTTGACAAATAGTAATTGTCGTAGGCATTGGTGGTTCCCATTTTTAAGCCATCCGTCCAGGTGCCAAACTCCATATCCAGTCCGTTGAAAATGGCCTGACGTGTATCGTGCACACCACCCCAGTCGGCAATGACAACGCCTTCAAATCCCCATTCTTTGCGAAGAATATCGTTCAGCAGGAATTGATTGTGGCAGCATTGCTGTCCTTTGTATTTATTGTAGGAACCCATGATGGCCCAGGCATTGCCTTCCTGAACGGCTGCTTTAAAAGCAGGCAAATATATTTCATACAAAGCGCGGTCATCGACATTGACATTGACTGTAAAGCGGTCGGTTTCCTGATTGTTGAGGGCAAAATGCTTGACACAGGCAGCAACACCATTTTGCTGAACACCCTGAATATAAGGCACAACCATTTTGGAGGCTAGAAAGGGATCTTCACCCATGTACTCGAAATTACGGCCATTAAGTGGTGATCGGTAGATGTTGACGCCGGGTCCCAACAACACATTTTTGTTGCGATAACGAGCTTCTTCTCCTATGGATTTACCATACAGAGAAGCCATTTCTGTGTTCCAGGTCGCAGCCAGGCAGGTCAGTGCAGGAAACGCAATACAGGAATCGTTCGTCCAACCGGCCTGAGACCATTCATCCCAAAGTACTTCGGGACGAATGCCATGAGGGCCATCCGTCATCCATAAATCGGGAATGCCCAACCGGGGAACACCGGCTGAACTGAATTTTGACTGGGCATGACACATTGCCACCTTCTCTTCGACCGTCATCCTTGAAAGCGCATCTTCAACTCTTTCCTTTATGGAGAATGAGTCATCCAGATAGATGGCAAGGTCTGATTTGGGTTTGCTGCTTGTCAAAGTCACGAAGACCAGGACAACAGTGAATAGATACAAGAATGTCTTTCTCATGTGATTAGGGATATTTTAACCTGTTCGCAAAACTTTTTGAGCAACAAAAGTAAAACAATTTGTTTGAATATTTCAAAAAGTGGCAAATATTTATTGTTAAAATGACACTAACTAACAAAAAACCTGAAAAACACCTCTTTTACCAACGAAGAGACGTCAAAGATTTAGCTGGTAAAAGGACTACAAATGAACGATTTCCACCATCAATGGCCAAAGATAAATCAGCTTTTGAGTCGTTCTGAAGTACCAGGGCAGAACTCCCGTCCGGATTCAAAAAAGCAGAAAAATAGATATCCGGATTTGCAACAGAAAGGGAGGAACCAATGCGAACGGCTCCGGGTTTAATGACTTTTGAAAGATGGCCAATGGTGTAGTAATGGCTGTTCTTTTTCATCGTCTGATAATCTTTTTCGATGTCTATGACTCCGTAACAGGTATTGCAACCATTGGGCCGGCTTGGGCCATGATCGGCATCCAGCATCAGATTCCAGACTATCACTGCTTTGCAAAAACGGTTGATGGTTCCCAGGCAAATTTCCTTGAAATCCCACATCAGGTTGTCCTCAAAGGTATACCCCCAGGAGCCTATGGACATTTCGGTGAAATAAATGTTTTTATCGGGCGCTGCAGCGTGTACTTTATCCAGTTCCGTGACACTTCCGCCATAGGCATGCCAGGCGGAACCGTCAATATATTGGGCTGCATCGGGATCGTTGTATATTTTAGTGACATAATTCTGCTGGCTCGGAATGTCGTCGTAATTGTAGTTGTGGTCAAAAACCAAAATTTTACTATCAATGCCGGCCTTTTTGAACGCTGGTCCTAAATTGTTTTTTATGAAATCGCGCTGTTCTTCCCACGTCATATAAAGCGATACGGAATTCCCTTTGTTGAGCGGCTCATTTTGAATGGTGATCGATTCTATGGGAAAACCTTGTTTTTCCATCTCCTGAATCCAAAGAACAAAGTATTTCGCGTAGTCTGCGTAGTACAAAGGATTCAAACGGCCACTGGTCCAGCTGTTGTAGGGCTGATCGTTGTCCACTCCTATTTTCATCCAACGCGGACAGGTCCAGGGTGATCCCAGAATCTTGATGTTGGGGTTGATGGTCAGGATCTCCTTCAGGATGGGATAAAGGTCGCGTTTGTCAAATTCAGGCATCCCGAAGTTTTGGATACCGGGTGTATCACAGCACGTATATTCGTCCACGGAAAAATCAGAGCATCCTATGGATACACGGATATAGCTGTAACCCAGACCTGTTTTGGGATCAAAGACCTCCTTGAGAATGGCCGCTCTGTTTTCGGTTGTCATTTTCAACAGGTTGAAGCAAGTGGAACCCGTAATGGCTGCTCCGAATCCGTCCATTTCCTGAAATTTTACGGCAGGGTCGAGTTTAATTGTTCCATTGACCTGACATGTTTTGGAGGTACAGATCACTTTCTCGGAAGAAAAGAGCTTGGTCCGATCGGTAGTGGTTTGATACATTTCAAGCACTTTATCACTTGTTTGTTGAAGCTCCGCTTTTGCCAGGAGTGAAAAAGTGATGGAGACAAAGAATAACAGCAGTTTAAGGCTTGATCGTTTCATAGGATCTCATTTTTAGAGTGGTACAAACATAAAGAAAAATTGCAGGGTTTTAGCAGGAAGGATCAAAAAAAACGCTGCTTGATCAGAATAACTTTATTACTTTTGTGGTATGCGCAAAACGGAGAAAAAGAAAGAACCAAACATACAATTATTCGCAGCCGACATCGCAACAGATTTGGCTTTACCATTGGTGGACAGCGGTATATCGGCAGGTTTCCCCAGCCCGGCACAGGATTACATTGACCTGAGTCTGGACCTCAACAAGGAACTGATCTCAAACCCTTCGAGCACTTTTTTCGGGCGCGTGCGGGGTGAGTCCATGAAGGATGCAGGCATACTGGACGGTGACATTCTGGTCATTGACAAATCACTGGAGCCACAGGATGGAGACACGGCTGTTTGTTACATCGATGGAGAATTTTTGCTGAAATACATCCGGATAGAGAAGGATGAGATTTTTCTGGTTCCGGCCAATCCCGATTTCCAACCCATCCGCGTCACGGAAGAAAACAATTTTTGCATCTGGGGCGTTGTAACGTACTCCATCAAGAACCACAAGCACCGTCGTCACTAATAGCTACCGTCATGTGCTTCATTTCCAGACTGACCCTTTCAGCGGCCGAACTCAAGAAAAGATTTCAGGCAGAGCTTGTTTCGGATGAAAATTTCACTCCGTCAGAAGAGATCAATGGCTTTTTGTATCCCAAAACACCAGTGATCGCCAACAACGACACTACCCATATCCAAATGTATCATTGGGGATTGCTCCCGACATGGGCCAAGGACGATTCTTTTCGCAAGAATACCCTCAATGCCCGTGTGGAATCTATTCACGAAAAACCTTCTTTCAAACCGTATCTGCAAAACCGTTGCCTCATACTGGCAGATGGTTTTTACGAATGGCAATGGTTGGACAGTCAGGGTAAAAAGAAGCAAAAATACCTCATCACAGTGGAAGACGAGGTGGCTTTTGCGTTTGCCGGGCTGTGGAATGTCTGGAAAAATCCTGCATCTGGGGAAATCCTGAATACCTATACCATCATCACCAGACCGGCCAATGCACTCATGACTGAAATCCACAACAGCAAGCAACGGATGCCTTTCATCCTTTCCAGAAACAACGAGATGGACTGGCTTGGTGGCAAGGAAGTGGAATACGAAGAATTATCATTGACGGCCATGGCTTTGGGCCAAAAACCAAATACCCTTTTTTAATAAAATGTACGGCCTCGTCGATTGCAACAATTTCTACGCCTCTTGCGAACGGGTTTTTAACCCCAGCCTCAACGGTGTACCCATCGTGGTTCTATCCAACAACGACGGCTGTGTCATTGCGCGCTCGAACGAAGCCAAAACGCTGGGCATACCCATGGGTGAACCGGCCTTCAAGATGAAAGAACTCATTGATACCAATCAGGTTTTCGTTTTTTCGTCCAACTACGCGCTGTACGGTGATATGTCCAACCGGGTCATGAAAACATTGGCCACATTTGTTCCCCACATTGAAATATACTCCATCGATGAAGCTTTTCTCAACCTGAAAGGTTTTGAGCACCTCGACCTGACTACTTTTGGAAGAAAAATTGTCCGAACCACGTCCAAAAATACAGGTATTCCAGTCAGCATGGGCATAGCACCCACAAAAACGCTGGCAAAGGTTGCCAATAAGTTTGCAAAAAAATACAAGGGCTACAAAGGCGTTTGTGTCATAGACACCGAAGAAAAACGCATCAAGGCCTTACAGAAATTCGAGATCGGTGATGTCTGGGGAATAGGTCGGAAGTACGCCAAAATGTTGCAATACCACGGTATTTTCACTGCCTATGATTTCACCCAACGCTCGAGATCCTGGGTGCGCAAAAACATGACGGTGGTGGGTGAGCGGATGTGGAACGAGCTACAGGGCATCCCTTGCATTGAAATGGATTCGACGCCCTCAGCCAAAAAGCAGATCTGTACTTCCCGAAGTTTTGGCACCAAACTCACTGAATTCGGTGATCTGTTTGAAGCAGTATCCAACCATGCTGCCTCGTGTGCGGCTAAACTCAGGCGTCAGCAGTCGTGTGCAGCCGGTATGCTGGTCTTTATCATGACCAATCCATTTTCGGAACGCGACCCGCAATACGTCAACAGCAAACATTTGACTTTTTCCGTGCCAACCAGCAGCACGTCGGAAATCATTGAGTTTTCCAAGATGCTTTTGAAAGACATTTACAAACCCGGGTATTCCTATAAAAAAGCGGGAGTCATCATCACAGAAATTATTTCCAGCACACCTATACAGGCTGATTTGTTTGATACCATAGACCGGGACAAGCACAAAAAGCTCCTCAAAGTGATTGATGACCTGAACGATGGCCTGGGATCGAACAAAGTACGGATTGCATCCCAGGGCTATGGAAAGAAATGGAAGTTGAAGAACGAGAAACTCTCACCACGCTATACGACCAAACTTTCAGACATCATTGAAGTCAAGGCCGAAAAATAAAATCTGATTTTTAGGAGGACCGTATTCCTGATTTTTGCGGTTTTATCTTTAAATTGCAGCATACTAATAAAATTCGGAACAAACTGACTGAATCTCCCAATTCTGGTCTGAATTTTTAGAAATCTATGTTGATGAAAAACTATTTTTTACTGACAACCGGCCTGCTTTTTACCCACATTCTGCTTTTTGCCCAAGGCACACTAGAAGATTACAACCGAGCCTACTCCTTGCGTCAGAATTACGAAAACAAAGTTTACTATTCCGATGTACAGCCTGAATGGATAGGGAACACGCACTTCTTCTGGTATGTTCGTGCAACCCCAACCGGCAAATTCTATATCCTGACAGATGCAGGCAAACTGGAACAAAGAATTTTATTCGATCCATCAAAATTGGCTGGTCTGTTATCTACAGGCACCGGAAAAACAGTCCACAGCCAAACTATGACCCTGGACAATATTCAGGTGCTGAACGACTTGAACACAATCAACTTCAACTTTTCCAACTATCATTGGAACTACAAAATAAAAGAGAATAAAATACTGAAAGGTTTGTATGTAAAAAAATCCGGCAACACGGAAGCAAATGACGATGAGCTGAAAAGCAGACCCATCAAATCGCCCGATGGAAAGAAAGAAGCTCGCATCAGGAACCGGAATATCAGCGTTAAAGACCTGCTTACGGGTATGGAAACCATGCTCAGTAAGGACGGGACCTCAAGTAATTTCTATTCTGCCAACATGGTATGGAGTCCGGATAGCAAGAAAATTGCCTGCATGAAGATCAAGCCTGCTGAGTTGAGCTATCTATACCTTTTGGAATCGTCACCCGAAGATCAATTAAAGCCAAGACTCCAGAAACGCAAATATACCAGACCCGGTGACCCACTGCCCTTCCGCCAGCCTCGCATATTCAACCTGCTGACCGGTGAATGCACGATACCCTCCAACAGCTTATTCAATAGTCAGTATATGTTGTGGAATCTGAAATGGAACGACGACAGTAAGGCCGTCACTTTTGAATACAACCAACGTGGACACCAGGTATACCGGGTGCTGGAGTTATCGGCCGAAACCGGCAATGTTCGAAACATCATCAATGAAACCAGCGACACATACATCTATTACAAACGTCGGTACAGATACGATATGAAAAACGGTTCGGAAATCATCTGGGCCAGTGAGCGCGACAATTGGAACCACTTGTACCTCTACAATAAGATTACCGGAGTGGTCAACAAGCAAATAACCAAAGGCGAGTGGTACGTACGGGAAATCCAATACATTAATGAGCAAAAACGCCAGATTTATTTTTCGGCAAACGGCATGGTCCCCAACGAAGATCCCTATTTTATACGATACTACCGAATCAATATGGACGGCAGTGGACTGACTTGTCTGACTCCGGAAGCAGGCATGCATCTCGCGTCTTATTCCAGAGATATGCGCTATCTGGTCGACGTCTATTCCACGACCGATACACCGCCTGTGGCTGTTCTTCGGGATGCCAAAAACGGACGCATCCTACTGTCGTTGGAAAAAGCGGATCATACTGCATTGCTTTCCATGGGATGGAATGCACCGGAAAAATTTGTGGCCAAAGGCCGGGATGGAAAAACAGACATATGGGGTCTGATTTTCAGACCAAGCAATTTTAACCCTAAAACAAAATATCCAGTCATTGAGTATATTTATTCAGCTCCCGGCGAGAGTTATGTACCAAAATCCTTCTACGCTGTATACAAAAACCCTACCCCATTGGCTGAGCTTGGTTTTATTGTGGTGCAAATGGATGGCATGAGTACGTCTTACCGCTCCAAGGCGTTTGAAAGCATTTGTTATAAGAACCTGAAAGACGCCGGTCTGCCCGATCGCATGGCCTGGATTAAAGCAGCGGCGAAAAAATACCCCTACATGGACATCAACAAGGTAGGTATTTTCGGTGCTTCAGCAGGTGGACAAGAGGCCATGACAGCCACCCTGTTTTATCCCGATTTCTACCGGGCTGCCTATGCTTCGTGCGGTAGTCACGACAACAGACTGGGCAATATCTGGTGGAACGAACAGTGGATGGGCTACCCGATTGACAAGAGTTACAAGGAGTGTTCAAATGTGGAAAATGCCCATTTGTTGAAAACTCCTTTGATGCTGGTGGTGGGTGAACTGGATGATAATGTGGACCCGGCAACCACCATGCAGGTTGTCAATGCGTTGGTTAAATCGGGTAAGGACTTTGAACTGGTCTTCCTTCCCGGTACGAACCATACGATGGGTGAAGAATTCGGGGAACACAAACGTTTCGACTTTTTTGTCAAGAATCTATTGGGTGTCACCCCTCCTTCCTGGGACAAAGTTAAAACAACTCCTTTGAAATAAGTTTTTCCACCAACTTGGGAAGACCTTCCGCTGATTTTTCCTGAATGGGATAGACCTTGTTTTTAATTCCGCTGATATTGGGTTCACCCGGATCGACCAGATAGACCGTTGCTTCGGGTTTGGCGTAATGAAGCAGTGATGCAGCGGGATACACAACCAGAGAAGTACCTACTACGATCAGTATGTCAGCGTTTGATACAATTTGGGCAGCCTGATCAAACATCGGTACCCCTTCTCCAAAAAAAACAACAAAGGGCCGTAAAAGAGATCCGTCCGGATGTCTGGATTCGAGCTTTTGTTCCCATCCTTCCAGAGGAACCGTGTCCAATTCATCCATACTACTTCTGAGTTTACGCAATTCACCATGCAGGTGGGTGATGCGACTGCTTCCAGCGCGTTCATGCAAATCATCAATATTCTGGGTAACGACCTGTACATCAAAATACGGCTCCAGTCTGGCAATGGCCAAGTGCCCGGCGTTGGGCTGTTTGCTCAGCATTTCTTTTCGGCGTTCATTGTAAAAGTCTATGACATACGGTCTATTGGTGGCCAAGGCTTCCGGTGTGCAGACGTCTTCTATCCGATGATTGGCCCAAAGTCCGTCTCCACCCCTGAAGGTGGATATTCCACTGTCGGCACTGACACCTGCACCGGTAAAAACGACTATTTTCTGAATGTTCATGCTCTTGATTATTTGTTGCAAGTTAAAGAAACCAGGGGAAAATAAAGTAGTTTTTCGACCACTTTATTTTCCCCTGGTTCAGCATTTTAAAACTTTAATCTATCCTAATTATTCTTTCACCAATTTCTTTACGATAAAGCTTGATCCATTTATGTAAATCTTCAATAGATAAATGCCGGCATTCAAGGAGGCGATATCCAGCATCTGCTTATTGGAGCTTATTTGGTAGGTTTTAAGAATGAATCCATTCAGGTCCATGAGCTCCACCTTACTAAGCGTCAGGTCAGTACTGCCACTTTCCAGTTGGACGGTGGTCCTGGCCGGATTGGGCAGCAGACTGATGTTCAGATCCTTCTCAATTCGTTCCAAAGCTGTTTGACTTTCTGCCCCATACACGGCAAATTCGTAAATACGTGCAGCCCCATTGACATTGTCGTATTCGGGTTTGGTTATGTTCAGACGGACATAACGTGCAGTGAAAGAAACGGAACGTTTGGTTTCATTGCTTAGGTTTCCTACTACAACATCCACATCCTGCCAGATTTCACCGACTTTCTTCTGCAACTTAAAATCTGCGGTAATGGAATTTTTACTTTCACTACCGGCATGCAATACATACCACTGGCAGATATCCTTTTCTTCACCCAAATCAACTTCCAGCCATTTATCCCCTTGATTGGTAGCACACCATTTCCTGGTGATGTTTCCGTCAACAGCATATCTTCCGGCTTCAGCTGTGCCTGTCTGACCGGAGACAGTCACCGTTTTTGCCTGCGAAAAGTTTACGGTACAATGATCCGCTTCATCGGTATCAAGAGCTTTGACTGGTTGAATAATGGTCCTTAATTCCATAGCTGGCCTGGTATCATCGTTTTCGTTGTTGGCGGCTGTGATGGCAAAAACGGAAACATTCTGATTGTTTGGTAAGACCAATTTAGTGGCATTCTCGGGAAGTTCAATGCAATATTTGAACATGTAGGTAAATACATACGGTTCATCAGCATCTTTTTTATGCCTGTGCGTTCCTGTCCATGCAATGTTTTCTTTCTTGAAGAAACCGGGCTTGATGGTAACCTTATCTCCGTCTTTCGTCTCAATGGTATTCCATGCCCCGACCTGATCGGAGTAGTACTGAATGTTTAAGTTGTAAGGGGTATTATCCACTTTAAAAACACTTTCAATATCCGTCTGATACAAAGAAGTGGCAGCCAGGATGTATAACTTTTTGTAACCGGCAGGAATGTTGATGCTGTTTCCACGACAATTCACTATGTTGTTGGCACCCGCTGTTTTAGGACCCATTTTAAAAACTATCCCGTCTGAAAGGATGGAGTCAGGAAGCAGATTGGCAGAATACGAATGTTCGCGTTCATCAAAATAACCATTGCTTCGATCCGTATCAAAGGTGAATGCATCCTTGTTGTAGGTCAGTATCAAAGGTTTGCAATCGGGAGCTGATAAAATTGTTGCTGGAGCCGTCAGTTTAACACGGAAGGTCTTGGGTTGGAAAGCTGTCAGGTTAAAAGTCAACGATTTTCCAGAAATACTGACCTCGCCGGTTTTTTCCTCAATTCCGTTCAATTCAGCTGCTGAGACGATATCTGCACTAAAACTGACCGTCACATTCCCGGTACTTTTGCCTTTAAGTTCATACACTCTGAAAACGATATCGTCGCTATTTTCGGCCTTTTTCAATGTTTTTATGGCAACCTGATCGGTGCTTACATCCACAAAAGAGAAGCTCTTGCCCAGGCTCCCCTCGTGTTTCGGAGCTTCAAAGGTCAACATGGGTTCGTTCAGTTTGGCTGCTTCCCACTGAGTATTGGAATCGCTGACTTTACCTGCATGCCCATAGATGGAATAGGTAAACTGATGACTTCCCAAATCCTGGTTTCCCTGGTGCAGATACCTGTCTGTTACTTCCGGTGAATGGATCAATGTGAGGCGAAGCGAGTAATTGTTTGGCTTATCCCAACCATACTTGCTGTCGTTTAAAATGGAGACACCATATGTTTCGTCGACATTTGTCAGATCTGCCCATTGTTGAGCGTAGACTTCAAAAAGATTTGCTGTATTATTGGGTCTTTCAATGGTTCCCAGACCAAGATCGTAGGTCGCATTGGGATTGTACATCATCATGGGAAAGGTTGCTTTGAGCAGTGCTTTCTTTGTTCCCCATTCGATACCCGTTACAAAATCCACCCGCTCTCTGGGACCCTTTTCAGTCAGTCTGATCCTTTGAACAAAGACGGAGCCATTTTTCTCCCGGACTATTTTCAACGTGACACGTACAGGTCCGTTTTCCTCAATGGTTATGGTTGGAGTCCCATCCACATAGGATCGTGGAGCTTCGGTGACAGATTCGGTCACAATTTCCCAGGATGGCCAGAAACTGGACTTGTCGCTCATAAAGGCCAAACGGAGTGGAAATCTCACCAATTCTTTATTGTTAAAACGCTTATCCAGGATGGAACTCACGTCTCCCCTTGCATTGATGGTCACCTTGTAAACAGCGTTTTCAAGGGTATTTGCGGTAATTTCCAGGTTGTCTGAAAAGTCAGGAATGGATGCAGATACCCTTGCATCATAAACAGCATAACCCATCGATTGCACGTTTGCAGTAAAAATGAAAGTGACCTTGCCCTCCTTGTATGACGTAATCTGAGCAGGCGTTTCAACACCGTCCTTATCAAAAACCCTGACAGCGGCAGGTTTCGTTGCGACTTCAATACTGGCTTCCACCAGATCTTCCCGATTTATAGACAATGGATTGTAAACAACAATACTGCTACCTTCAGCCCTGGTATCCATGGAACGAACGGTCGCACCGGTGGCATTCTGAAGTACCGTTGAAAATTTATTCTGACAAATCACTTCATCATTCAAAGAGAAAGTGTAGGCTTCAGGAATGCTGGTACCTGTCAGATCATCGTGAAATTGGTGCCAGATGAGTTTTATCCAGGCATCGTCCAATTCTTTCTTCGGATAGGGCAAACCTCCTAGCCAACTGGCCATGACGGCACTTTGTTCAGCTGCTTTTCCCAACAATTCATTTTTACGGTTCCACAACTTCATGGCACATTGGGACGTATAACATCCGGTACCATGCCATTTCATTGGAAGTTCCCCATTATACAAGGGGAAATCCTTGTACTGTGCAGTAGTAAAAAGGTCGTAAATTTCCCCGGAAGTAGCAGCGACGACTTTCAATGGTCCAGTGCCTTTTCCAGGTAAACTCTTTTCAACCCAGGATACGGATTCTTCGGTAGGTGAACCGCCAAAATCTCCTGTTCCATAGTATTGATAACCCACAAAATGTCCGGATGAAACGCCTGTTTTATTGACCGCACTCAGGTAATCGGCTTTTTGACTGATATCTGAATTATAGGTTGTACCATAAGCACCGGGATCGAAAGCGGCTAAAATCTGTGAGCCATCTACACCCTGCCACACGCCAAAAGGGAAGGGCGTTCCATAAGCCGAACCCCAGGATAGTTTTTGTGAAGAGAAACCTTTCAGTCCGCAATGAGCGGCAATTGTAGGGAGTGTGTAACCAAAACCAAAACAGTCCGGAAGAAAAATATCGTTGCTTTTTTTACCAAATTCGTTTTTATAAAATGTCTGACCTATCAGCACATTGCGAAAGAAAGACTCCGTAGAAGGTATCAGTACATCATTGGCATTGAGCGAACTACCGGTAATATTCCAACGTCCTTGTGCTACATATGTTTTCAATTTGGCATACAGATCCGGATAGTATTCTTTGGCCCACATGTAATGGATGGCGCCCTCAAAGTTGAATTTATAATTGGGATACTTATCCATGAGGGTGAAATTTTGTTCCAGTGTCTTTTTAATGGCATCCCGAATAGTGCTCTGTACTGTCCAGTCCCATTGAGAATCCAGATGAGCGGTAGAAACAACATGAACGGTTTTATCCTGGGCAAATCCGATACTTGAAAACATCAAAAGGGCAAAAAACAGTGTTTTAGTTTTTGGAAACAAGGAGCTTTTCTTCATCGTTTTAGATAGGTTATTCTTAGAAAAAAGGGTGCATCTATTTAAGGAAGACGTAAATGATTGAAATATACCTAAATCATGGTGGATATTTTAATATTTATTAAGATTTAGCCGAAAACAGAAAAAGTTTAATCAATCACCTTTGGAATGGCTTGATTAAACTTTTTTTAAAAGAAGAAAGGAACTACTTCTTGGTGAATACAAGCTTCACCTGATCGGATGAATGTAAATCTTTCAGTACTAAAATGTATTGCGAAGCTGCAAGAGTTGAAACATTCAGGACATTTTCCTCATTCAACGAATCCTTTAAAGCCAGGCGTCCGTCGATTCCATAAACGGAACATTCATATTCTTTATCTCGACGCAAACCATCCAGGGTCAAGATATCCGACACTGGATTTGGATACACCTTCAGTTTTGAGAATTGAGCTGGTTTTTTAATTCCTACAGCATCGTTCATCTTCAGTGTGGTGGTACTTTGGGCGATATTTGTCAATTGAGTGGTTTGCTCCAGCGCATTTCCAAAAAGCGGCGCATACAAGTCCAGACTTGATTTCAACATTTTACCATTGTACAAAGCTGTGATTTCATCTGCATTCATTCCGGAGCGATAGAAGAACAAATCCCTGTAACTGATAAGTATGGGGGCACTCAGGTCGTTCAGATAAAATTGGCTGGCCAGGAGTCTTTCAACCAGACTTCCCTCCAGAGTCTTATCCGTGTAAAGTATAGTGGCTCTTCTTGCATAGTAATGTGTCAATGTTACTTTGTGCCATTCCCCATCGTTCACAACGACTTTGCCTTTGATAGTTTTTCCGGCTGTTGTGGTGTAACAAATAGTACCCGTCAAGGAGTCAATACTCAAAGTACCTACATTGGTACCATTTTTGAACGATGCCACCCGACCGTTTCCATTGGTTTTAATATCAAAGGAGATGGTAAAGGGATGTACAATATGGTCTGGAGTATACACCAGCTGTTTTGCATTTAAGCTATTGTCAAATTGCATCAGATTTTCGCTAGCTCTTTGTGGAAGGGGTTTTCCAGCGTCAAGAGCATCGTAGAGGGAAGGAACCATTGCCAATGCCATTTCTGCATGACCCAAATCATTTGGATGGCCGTTATCATTCTGATAACCTGCAGCCCAATGTCCAGCTCCATCATCCACAGCACCAAGTGAATTGATGCTGGGAACATCCCAGTCGTGAATTAAAAGATTTATCTGTTTGATGGCAGCGTAATCGGATGTTGTAAAATCGGCACGTGTATAGTTATTGACTACCACAGGAACCATACCTTTTGCACGGGATTTTGCAATCAAGAGTCCCATATTATCTTTAAAACGGTTAAAGATGATTTGCTTGTCGCCCGCTTCATGAAGACCTTCATTGGCCATGGATAAGCCATAAACTACATATTTGCCACACTGTGAAACCAGATCACTGTTCCAACGGTCCAGAACATTTTGCGTGGTGTTTCCGCCAACGGATTTATTGATGACAGTCCAATTCAGACCAGTTCCAGCTGTATAACGTTGCTTAAGCAGTTGTGTGTATTTGTAATTGTACCCATAATTGGAAGTGGCACCCGATCCATAAGCAACCGAAGAACCCATGATGGTGATTTTTAATGGATCAACCAAGGGACAAGTCACTAAGTAGGTGAAATGATTCAAATCGATTGATACAGTATAGTTTCCAACACCTGCTGCAATATCCTCTACAGCCATTCCCAAAGCCAATGCCTGTGATTCCAGACAAAGATCATTGAGAGATCCTTTGATACTCCTGAACTTAAAATTCAAGTCTGCATTTGCTCTGAAGCTAAAGTTCTTGTTTGCAGCGTTCACCACTTTACTCATGTCAACAACATCGGAATAGACGCCATTGCCTTTGTAGGTCAAAAGGATTTCTCCCACAGAACCAATGACTCCCATCTTTTGAATTGGGGTGATGGTGTACGTTTTTGATGTCAGATTGACTGAAAGCAATACCAGACCGGTTTCAGTGGGATCAATTGAAGCACCGGCTGATTCAATGGTACCAGCTGTCGCACCTGCTCCAAAGACCGTAGCAGTTGCTTCTTTTGAGCTGAAAAATCTCAATGTTCCGGTTGAACCAAGTGTTGTAAAGAGGTTAAAAGTACCGTTGGATTTACCTTGCAAGTCTGTCACTAATTTCATTGGAAGTGCAGTTTCAATATTTTCACCACCTTCAGTAGCAGTACCTGACAGGTAAAGCTCCTTGAATTGATTACTGATGTTGATCAGTTTGGTTCCACTGATGGATAAGTTGGGCTGTTTGGATGTAGCGGTAACAGTTACGCTTCCATTTTTCAAAGGTTGAAGCAATCCGTTTTTATCGATGGTTGCTATTGTAAGGTTATCGACTGTCCAGGTAACATCTTTGATGGTCGCATTCGACGGTGAAATTGTTGCTGTCATTTGAGAAGCGGTACCCGATGTGGTAATATCTTCTCCGGTGACTGCAACGCCGGTAACAGGAACCATTTCAACATCGTATTCCTCAATTTTCAGGATGTTGATGTGAGAGAAGGCACCGGATACGTGTTTCATGTCAATGGTGATTTCTCCGGATGAGGTCGGATACAAAAGACTCGAATAGAGTATTTTACTATTGTTGGTATTCACACCTGTTCCACCAATATTCAATCCGGAACTCTGGTAACTAGCGTTAAAGGAATTGGAACCGGTAATGGTATAGTCTGTCAAGCGGGAGTTTGAATCATCACGGCTACCGAATATCCGGAATCTGTAACACTTATTTGCGTTCAGGCCTGATAACTTGAATTGACCGGAAGTCGAAGTGAAGAAATAATCCTGAGTAGCTGTAGCTATGGCAAATTCTCCCAGATAGGACGTATTTGGCACTAAAAGACCACCATTCAGAATCCCATTCTTTGACATTCCGAAAGTCACTTTGAAGGTCATACCGGAAGCAGTATTTGATTTATCGACCAGAGTCAGCGTCGATCCGGCTGTCTCACTGATAACATTGTTCCAGTAATTACCGTTCAAATCGGGACTCAATGTCCTATTACCGTTGATCACATCATTCGGCCCAAAATCGATGAAGACTTGTTTAGTAGGTACAGCAGTCGGTTGATTGCTCACAATGATCTGTGCATTACCACTGATACTGGAGCCGGCTTCTTTGGTCGTTGCGATAACCGAGACGGTCCCATTGTGATAAGCAGTCAGCAAACCATCGGAATTGATGGTGGCAACAGAAGGATCGCTAACACTCCATGTCACCTCCTGAATGGTCGCATTGGCAGGTACCACAGCGGCTGTCATCTGAGAAGTACCGCTTTCGGTTGTAATAGCAGCGCCAGACACGCTAATTGCTGTAACAGGAAGCATGGATACATTGTACTCCTCCATTTTGATTAAATTGAGATAGCCGAATGCGCTTGTGACATTTGTCAGTTCCAGTTTAATTTCACCATTGGCATCCGGATAGATCACCGGAGTTGTATACAGGGTGCTGTTATTGACGTTGACACCGGTTCCTCCCAGGTTTGTACCTGTAGTCTGCAGTGTACCATTACATGAATTTGTACCCGTAAAAGTGTATTTGGAAACTCTGGTTTCTGTTCCGATACGTGATCCGTAAACGAAAAATTTGTAACCATTATTCGTATTCAAACCAGAAATCTTCAGGCTGGGTTTGGAATTTTCAGCAAAGAAAAAATCCTGAGTGGCAGTACCAATGGCAAGATCACCTAATAAAGGAACAGTAGGATTTGTCAGAGACATCACTGCTGCTCCCGGATTTACACTAAAATTGACTAAAGTCGTTATGGACAATCCAGTAGAAGCGTTGGTCTTATCCAGAATCTGCATGGTTGAATTGGCAGTGTTTCCCGTATAATTATTCCAATAAGTACCATTTACATCCGGGTTTACGGTGGCTGCACCAGAAGTACAATTGACAGGTCCGAAATCGATATAAATCTGTCTGGTTGGTAAAGATTCATTGGTAATCAGCGCTGGGGCTGCTGTAAGAAGCATGACACGTAATAATGCCGCCAGAAGAATAAAAGAGGTTTTTTTCATACGTATAAAATTTCTCAGGACTTTAAATAAAAGCCTACTGATGGAGTTTGTGTTTTTGGTATCTTGCAAAAATACCTTAAAATGCGATATCTACAAAAAAAATTAACAAGATGGCTTCCAGATTCAAGCCATCTTGTTTTAAAATCAATATAAAGGTTGGTTTTTCTGGTTATTTTACAACCTTGAAACTTTGTTTTTTATCCACCACCAATATATAGACACCCTTTGGCAGATTTCCGGAGTTAATGACTGTTTCGACCGACGCAATCCGGGTCAGGATTTTTACACCGGTTGAATTAAACAACTCTACAACCGACGTAGCACCTTTTACCGATATCGTTTCTTCTTTTACAAAGACCTCAACAGAAGTATTAGCCTTGCTGATTCCTGTTACAATCTGGCCGGAAATGGTAATTTCAATACTATTGCTAATAGCTGACCCAACTTCCGTTGTTGTCGCTGTAACAGTTACTGTTCCATTTTTTCTGGCAGACAGTAATCCATTGGCATCGATTGTAGCAATTGATTCATCATTCACACTCCATGTGACATCTTTGACCGCTGCATTATCTGGCAAAACGGTTGCAGACATTTGTGAAGTACCTCTATCAGCGGTGATGTTCTCTCCGACAATTGAAATACTGGCGACATCAATATCAAATTCATCAATTTTAAGGATATTCAAGTAACCATAATTGCTGATGATGCTACTCATTTGTAAGGTTATATCACCATTGGCATCTGCAAAAATGACCGGAGTTGTATACAACGAACTATTATTTACATTAACACCCAATCCTCCCAGATTCATACAGGTAGTCATCAGATAACTCTCAGTCACTTTAGCACCTGTAAAGACATATTTGGAAATACGTGCATCAACACCGGTACGAGAACCGTATACATAAAATCTATAGCCTTTGTTTTGGCTCAAACCGGAGATTTTCAAACCTGGGGTTGAGTTTTCTGAGAAGAAAAAGTCCTGAGTGGCAGTACCAACGGCCAAATCACCAAGTTGAGCAACTGTAGGGTTCGTTATTGACATAATTGCAGCACCGGGATTGACTCTGAATGTCGACAGAGTTGTTAAGGTAATACCTGAAGCAGCGTTGGTCTTATCAACAACAGCCATGCTCGCATCTTTGAGATCACCTGTATAATTGTTCCAATAGTTGCCATTCACATCGGGATTGACTGTTGCTGCACCAGACACACAATCAATAGGCCCAAAATCAATATAAACGCGCTTGGTTGGTATCTTCTGATTGCTGACTACGATTTGAGCAGTGCCCAATACATTGGAGCCATCTCTGGTCGTTGCTGTTACTGTTACAGTACCATTACCATGTGCAGTTAACATTCCTTCTGTATTGATGGTTGCTATTCCGGCATTATCTACAGACCATACAATATCTTTTTCAGTTGCTTCAGCAGGTAAGATTTCAGCCAACATTTGTGTAGTTCCGTCTGGTGTCGATATAGCATTACTGACCACATTCACATTTGTCACTTTGGTGACATCGTATTCCTCTATCTTCATGGCATTGAGATAGGCGTTGCTGACATTCTTGGTTATAGCAATTCCGATTTCACCACTGGCATTGGGATAAACCAGGTCAGATACACAAATACCACTGTTATTGGTGTTTACTCCAGCTCCCCCCAGGTTTACACCCGATGTCTGAATTCCGGTGACAACTGTGTTTGCGCCTGTTAAAGCAAATTGTGTAATGCGAATCTCTTTATCATCACGACATCCGAACATTTTAAAGCTGTATCCTTTTGTGGGATCCAGACCACTCACTTTCATACCACCGGAACCTCCAAAGAAATAATCCTGAGTAGCAGTAGGTATGGCAAATTCTCCTAAAAAAGAAGCATTTGGATTTAGCAAAGCGCCATTCTGGATTCCATTCGTCGACATGCCAGTAGTCATATTCAACCCAAAAGTTGTAGCTCCATTTTCATCGTTGACCAATGCCATCGGGGTGGCTGAAACAGCAGCTGAAGTCATATTATTCCAATAATTTCCATTGACATCAGGACTAGTGGTACTATTTCCATTGTTCACATCATTGGGACCAAAATCGATGAAGACTTGCTTTAAGGGAACTGCTGTTGCCTGGTTGCTCACTGTTATTTCCCTGGTTCCGGCTAAAAGGGTGCCGTCTTTGGTCGTAGCAGTCACGGTAAGTATTCCATTCTTATGACCTGAAAGAACTCCAAATCCATTGATGGTGGCGATACTCGGATCGCTTACAGACCATAACACAGATTGTGAGGCGTTTGCAGGTTCGATAGCAGCTGTCATTTGAGTCTTTCCATTCAGGATAGAAAGAGGATTTCCAGAAACCGTAACACCTGAAGCAGGAATATACCATTTAATAGATTCGGGAAAAATGCTTGTCGCAAGTGTCTTCGTTTCTGCTACAGTAGAACCGGTATTCTCATTCATTTTCCAGTTTGCCTGAAGCCCGGTTTCCGTTCCGATCATTGAATTGGTCATATCGGAGGCAATTTCAGCTTCCGTACGTACGACACTCCAAAATCGAAGATCAGATAAGGTACCTGCAAGCAGTCTGCCAGTCCATGATGGACTATCGCCGACACGAAGTGGTTTGCTGGAAGGTATGATAGGAGTCGTAATGGCAAGAGTGCCGTCAAGCTGTCCATTTACATATACTTTCAATTCGGTGTCAGAACAAGTGGCAGCGATATGGTACCAAACACCGGGAACAAGAGAAGTACTGCCGACAACATTTCTCCAACTGCCATTACTTGCACACAAGTTAATTTTATTCTTATTGGCTCTAAGTGTAAAGCCTTTATCTCCTGCATTCGCTTCTTCCGTACTTAGGATATAGGCCGATTCTCCTGTAGGTAAACTTTGATAACAGATCCAGGTTTCAATAGTAAACTGGGTTGGAGAGCCGGCTAAAGTCCCGGTGTCAAAATAGCTGCCTGCAGTTCCTGGAAAAACCAGCCCTGTGTTTGGAGCCGCTGTAAGAAGCAAGACATTAAACAATGCCATTAAAATCATTGTGTGTTTTTTCATAATTTGCGTGAATTTCAAAATAAGTGATACGAGTTTTAAGGTTCAATTCTAATTATTATAAAAGTACATTCTGATACTTTTCATTTGTTGTATAAAGTGATTGCTTAGCTGCACAAAATGGCTAAAAATTCACCAGGAGACCTTTAAATCTGTTTTTATAGCAGCAGTATGCGAAAATGTCAGAAAGAAAATGTCAATAAATATAATTATTTATTCATGATAATATCATTTTCATTAAGAAATAAATTACAAAAATAATTTACAGTGGCAATACCCTAATATATCACCACTGTAAATCCAATCAACAACACACAAAAAAATTACTTGATAAACTTATGAACGATTCTCTTATTCTTATCCGTTTGAATGGACAGTATATATAGGCCACATGCCAAATCTGACACATCTATTGTTTTGTTTTCCATGGAACGACCTGCGCTATGATAGACTTCCCGCCCAAAGTTGTCAAAAATGGTTGCGTTCAAGATCACTTGTTCACCACAATCGATGGTAAGTTGCGTGGTCACCGGATTGGGATAAACACGGATGTCACCGGTATAGATCGTTTTATCAATACTGGTTGATACAGCTTCAACAGCACTCCACCAGTTGATATTAAATCCACCGGTTAAGGCCTGCAGCCTAAACGTTTGTGTACCGGCTACCAAATGGGCAGTTGTATTTACAGTAGACCAATTTTGCCAATCACCGGTATTGAGTAAACCTGTTGTTGCGAGCGTTTCTTCGCCTGACTTTAAAGCCAGGGTTCCAACACTAGTTCCTGCAATCCGGAAACTTAAGGAATATATACCGGATACAGGTATGTTAACACTGTAGTCCATCCAGTCGCCTGCCTCAATGTAACCCACATCCTGACCTCCACCCAGATCTTTGGTAGTCTCTTTCTGAACACCGCTCATCCGGATGTATTTCTCTGCCTGAATGATACCAGGTAGTGCTGGAGTTTCCAGTTTGGCACTCCATTTATCGATGTTCCAGCCACCTGTCGTAGCTAAAAGCGTGATGGATTGAATACCTGCAGATAGTTTAACAGTTTCATTGACACTAACAAAGGTTTCATAATTACCGGTTTTTGGTAAGTGGGTTGTTGCCAGTGTCGCTCCGTTTTCCAACATAGATATAGCCCCCTCACTTGTGCCGGAAATCCAGTAACTGATGGTGTATGTGCCGCTTGTGGGTACTTTTATAATATATTCCAGCCAATCACCGTCTGTAATTGAACCGATGTTCTTACCCTCACTGACCGACGCGCTCGTCTGTATTTCAACACCTTTCACAAAGTTGAAGTTCTCGGCTTCAATGGTATCGGGTATCGTTTGTAGTATCGGTGTGACTTCCTGCATAACCACAGCGCTGTTGCATTCTATAACTGAAGCGATCTCATCGATAGGCATTTGTTTTGTCCAATCGTTCCAGGCAATATTAAGGTCCGTTCGGCGCACTTTCCATGCGGCATCGGCACTCCTTTTCATAAAGAAATAGTATTCATTCCATAAATGGTTCTGACGTACAAAATCCCCTAAATACCGGATGTATTCTGCCAGATCCGTACCACCTCTGGTACCGGCAGCAAGAATTCCGGACGAATTCATATGGGTGATCACTCTGTCAAAGGTCTTTTTGGCATCGTCGAAATAATGTTTTTCACCCGTTAGTTGATACAGGAAGTTTGCTGCTCCGGCAAAACCGCCATTGTTGAACACACAAGCCGATTTATTGACGGTGCCATTGGGGAAAATTTCACCCCAGACCTCACCCGTATTTTCGTTATACAGATTGTCCCGTGTCCATTGATAAATGGATTTAGCTTTGTCTAAATAGTTTTTGTCGCCTGTAAACTCATACAGATAACAGGCTGAAAGCACAGCCGGTGAGTTGCTTAAAGGGGATTTCATATCCATGGCTTTCCTCCACCAGATGCCACCTTTAACAGTGTCCCACCCCCAGTTGCCTTTTCCGGTGTGATAATAGGTCAGGTTAAAGCCGTATTTTGCTACATCCAGAAATTTGACATTACCTGTATATTCATAGCCTCGGAGATAGGCCAGCACAGCCCATAGTAAATCGTCGTTGTACTCATTCCAGGACCAGTCGCCCAATCCCCCACTGCCAGAATTTTGCATGTTAAAAGTAGTCAGCAATTTGGTTATCATCGCTTTCTGGCTTTCACTCTTAGTCCGGAAGAACGCATCCTGAGCAGTTTGAATATCGAGCGCCTGCATCCAGAAGTAATCCTTGGTACTTTTATTGATTGCTTCCTTATAATAGGTCAGTGTCGGAGTCTGAATCAAAAAAACGGAATTGAAGGCATCGAATGCCTGATCGGCAACAGGATTTGAAACTTGCCCCTTCAAAGTGACAGTCATTAAGGTTAAAATACAAACTAATAGCAGTTTGACTATTCTTGGTTGGTTTTTCATATACAATAATGCGAGTTTTGATTTCCGCCGGATCGATCCTTAGTAAATTTCCGTGATATTCTCTGAAATCCGTTTATACTTGAAATCGTAGCTTTGTTGCATCACTGTCAAAGCATCCTCCATCCTGTCCTTGCTTTTGAATTCTCCTGAAAATGAACTGGCCAACAGGGAAGCATTGGATACCTGAAAAGTGACATCATAATAGCGCTCCAATCGCTCCAAAACATCACCCACCGTTTCTTTTTCGAAGCTATAGACTCCATCATTCAAATGACTGACATCGGCCAGGTTCATTGGTGCCTTCACCAGATTGCCACCTGAAACCTCCGCTTTTTCGCTTTGCTTGAGGTAAATCTTCTTTGAATCCGTTTGACCATCTTCGATACAAACAGATCCCTGGATCAGGGACGTCTCAAATTCATTGCTTTTGGAATACGCATAGACATTAAACTTCGTACCCAACACATTGATATTGTATTTGGATGTTTTGACAATGAAAGGCTTGGTCTTGTCTTCCACTACGGTGAAAAGAGCCTCACCATCGAGTTCAACCATTCTTTGATCTTTACCGAATTTATCCGGTACCGTGATGCTGGTGTTTGACCCCAGGATGACTTTCGTTCCGTCAACCAATGTCAGTTGGCGTGTTTGACCAACAGGTACTTCAATGAGGGTATAGTGCACCTTATTTTTCTCAAAGACCAACCGTTCGATCATATAATAGGACCCCAACAACAAAAAGAATACAGCTGCATATCTGGAAATCATCAGGGTCATTCGACGCATCTGATGTTTTTTGGTTCTGAACCGGAATTGGTTGAATTTTTCAGTCGCATAGGCATCGTCACCTTTTTCACCGACCATTTTTGATAATGAAAAAAGATTCTGCAGTGAAACGAACTCGGCCTTGAGCGCTTCGTTTGTTTCCAACTCCCTGAATAAAACCAGTTTTTCAGTTTCGGTGAGTTGTCCAGAAAAATAATTTGTCAATCTTTTATCCATCATAATAAGTTTCATATTGTTAAGACGTCTTAACTTCAAAAAAACACCAATCAAAAAGGGGAAAAATCACCCAATTAACTTAAAAAATACTAAAGAAAGGAGCGGCAAATAGTCCTTCAGTTCATTTTTCAACTTTTTCAAAGCAATGGCGATTTGATTGCTGATCGTATTGGTCGATAGATTCAGTTGGTCAGCTATCTCCTGATACTTCATGCCGTCCAGTCTGCTGAGTATAAATATTTCACGACATTTTGGGGGAAGGGTCTCTATAGCCTTATTGACCATGATTTCTATATCCTCATTCGATAAGCTCTGATCATCAAATTGTTCTATGGAATACAGTTTGAAATGCAATTCCTTTTCTTCGACATCCTGAAGGGAACAATGCAAATCTCCGACCCTGATCTTGTGCCTCAGAAAGTCTATGCATTTGTTTTTTGTCAACTTGAAAAGATATGCATTGACATTCCGAAGCTGATCTAAGTGTTCACGTTGTTGCCATAAAATAAAAAAAACATCCTGAACAATATTCTCGGCATCGTCTCTTGAACTGACATACTCTCTGGAAAAGCGCACCAATTTCGGGTAATACAGGGTGTATATTTCCTCGAAATTAAGTTTGTGTTCCATGATAGTAATATTGCTCATTTAATCGTGCGTTATAGATTGACAAGAGCCATTCTGGCGTACATCTCGACAAAGGCCGTTTGTGTTAATATCCACTTTCGGTAGTGTTGACAATCCTTGCTCCAGTTTATAGAAAAGAATCCGTATCGATCCCGTCCATGCTCCCAGACATAATCCAGATTTTTCTGATAGGTATCCAGATAAATCCTGTTCCCATCGATTTTATACAGATCTACATATCCTCTTAATAGTATGGCGGTAAACCAGATACTGCCTATCTTCTTCATCCTGAAGCCTTTTTCACCCGGTTTTTTGTAATTAAAAAAGTAGAAATGATAAGCCGATTGGGCAATTGTCTGAGCCTCCTTTAAATACGTACTGTCACTGGTCAGTTTATACAAAAGGATAGCAGCATGCATCATATAGCCACTGTTGTAAGAATATTTGGATTTGCTTATTGTGCCATCCAGCCTGATGTTGTCGTAATACAGGTGGTCTTTTGGATCTTGCAAATGTGATTTAGTCCATTCATAAATCTTTTTACCCTGATGAAAATATAGAGAATCCTTTGTTATCTCAAATAATTTTAAGGCTAAAACCGGAGCAGAAGAATTGACACAGGTATTTTTTGAATCTCTCGATTGTTCCGACCAATAGATACCACCTCCCAATTTATCATCCATACCGGTTTCTACAAATTTCCAAAGCAGTTTGGCTTTGTTCAGATACGCTACATTCTTTTCCATAGCATAGGCCTCCAGATAATAAATGGCAAGTCCGATGTTGTCATCGTAAAAACGATCCGACGCATTTTGCATCTCTATGTTTACAGCCGAGCTATAACCCAATGGAATTCTATTGGGGTCAAAATAGGATTCAAGTCCTTTCAGCACTTTTGAATTCAGGAAAACCTGGTATTTTTCATTATTTGAAGCACTAATCAAAACGTTGACAGAGGAGAACATCCCGGAATAAGGAGACAAATGCGCCAGTAAATTACAATTTGACTGATGTTTAAATGTGTTCAGAGTATCTATTGAACCATTCTCGTTCTGATAAAAATCTTCAATCAGGTAATTGGTATTGGGCACTGTATAATATTTGCAGATGGAATCCAGGGTTGCGGTGGCACGTGCCAGATTGCGGACACTGGCTGGCTCTTCTTTCATATGACAGCTTTGCAAAAAGCCTAATAGGATAAAAAGCGGCCAGAACAGTGACTGTGCTGCTGTTTTTTTGAAGGAAGCAAAAGATAAATGATCTGTCTGATGCATGGTATTCAATTTCGTGTTGTATTTTCTATATGACGTTGAAGGACTTAAAAAGAACTAAAGGAAAATCAAAAATATTGAATTAAATCGATATACTCTAAATCAAAAAAATTCATTAATATTGTTATCTTAAAAATTTAACCTATGAAAACTTCAAAACTCTATCTGTTTCTATTCCTGATTATTTTCCCAACCCTGCTTTCCGCTCAAGTGGCTTCCAGGGATTCTTTATCAAACGGCTATCTCTTCCCGGACTTTACAGACGGGTTTGTAATGACAAAAGACGGGAACAGGACGGCTGCACAACTCAACTATTATTGCATTCAGGGATTGATGCTGTTCAAGGATGCAGAAGGTGTTGTCATGGAATTTGCAGTACCTGAAGATGTCGAGGCTGTTACCATTGGAGACCGTCTTTTTGTGAATTCAAACAAAAAGGCATTTTACGAAGTCATCGAAGTTGGTAAAACCAGCTATTACATCGAATGGATTGGCAAGTTAATCTCAGAAGGTAAAGGTGGCGGTACAGGGTATGGCTATTCAGCCACTACGGCTACAACGAGTCTTTATGGTCAGCTTAGACCCGGAGGAAGCAAATTAAAGAATGATGAAAAATTTTCAACAAAGACTGAGTGCAACTACTACTTGAAAGTAAAGAACAGTTTTAAGAAAATAAACAACCTGGTTATGCTTCAAAAAGTTTATAAAGGACACGAAGCAGAAATTGAGCAATTTGCCAATGAGCAGAAAATCGATTTTAGTGAAACTTCAAACATTGCCAAAATTATTGAGTTCTGTACAAAGTTTTAGCAGTATCCGTACGATATTTACCGGATCTTTCAGGGATCCGGTTTTTTAAGCTTTCATGGGCCCTATAAAACCAGAAAACGCTAACCATCTATTTCTAGATCATTAGCGTTTATCTTTGCGGTGCGGACGGGACTCGAACCCGCGACCCCATGCGTGACAGGCATGTATTCTAACCAACTGAACTACCACACCGTTTTCGGTAGTTGCGATCATTCCTGATTGCGGGTGCAAAGATATGCAGATTTGTTTAATCTGCAAGTATTTTGAAAGATTTTTTTCAAGAATCGCGCTTTTTTGTACTTTTGTGAACGAAGATGCCTCCTATGAGGGAAACCCCTTGCAGAGCCGTCTGTCAAAGAAAAGCCTGATTTTTGAAAACATAATGTAAACTATCAATTCAAGCATATGAAAGATACACCCATTGATTATTCAGTTGTTCAAGACGTTATCAACGAATTCAATTTACCTGACTTTGGAAAAGCCACCATTCGCGAAGTAGTCGGCATGACCAATCAAATAGAAAAACGCAGCGGAAAAAGATTTATTCGCATGGAAATGGGTGTACCCGGACTTCCGGCATCACAAATAGGTGTTCAGGCAGAAATTGCAGCACTTCAGAAAGGGGTCGCTTCCATCTATCCTCCCCTGGATGGTATTCCGGAAATGAAAGAACAAGCCTCCCGCTTTGTAAAAGCCTTCATCGACGTCGACGTTCCTGCATACTGCTGTACTCCGGTTACGGGTTCCATGCAAGGCACCATGGCTTCATTTATCACCTGCAGCCAACGCGACACAGCCAAAAACAAGATTTTATTCATCGATCCGGGCTTTCCTGTTCAGAAGCAACAACTCATCATGATGAAATGTCCGTACGAAACATTCGACGTCTACAATTTCAGAGGCGAAGCTTTGCGCGAGGAACTGGAAAAACACCTAAGTAAAGGAGACATTTCGGCACTAATCTATTCTAACCCCAACAATCCGGCCTGGTTTTGCCTGCAGGACAGCGAACTGAAAATCATAGGTGAGCTGGCCACCAAACACGACGTGATCGTGCTGGAAGATCTGGCTTATTTTGCCATGGATTTCCGCCATGATTTGGGCAAACCATTCGAGGCACCTTTCCAACCAACGGTTGCACATTATACAGACAACTATATCTTGCTGATATCGGGTTCCAAGGCTTTCAGCTATGCCGGTCAACGAATCGGATACACTGCCATCTCTGAAAAACTGTTCAACAGAGTTTTTAAAAGTCTGGAAGAACAATACGGTACAGGTGGTTTCGGAAATGTTTTCGTAAACCGTGTGCTATACTCACTATCTTCTGGCACCAGCCATGCTGCGCAGTATGCAATGGCAGCCATGTTGAAGGCAGCGTGTGATGGACAGTTCCCTTTTCTGGACGATGTAAAGGAATATGGCCGACGTGCAGAAAAAGTGAAGAACTATTTCCTGGATAATGGTTTTTACATTGTATACAATAACGATCTGGGCGAAAACCTGGCAGATGGATTTTATTTCACGGTTGCCTATCCAGGCATGACAGGAGGTGAACTGATGAAGGAACTGATGTTTTACGGAATAGCAGCTATTTCTCTGGAAACGACCGGAAGTGATCAGCAGGGATTGAGGGTTTGCACTTCGTTCATCAAGGATGATCAGTATGAGGATATGAAGTATAGATTAGATAGTTTCAGAGAAGACCATAAAGGATAGTAAGCAGCACTATATGGTCATAATTTTCTGATCGGTGGGTATTCACACTTCCATTCGGATTCGCATTTGTCGCAAAGATTGATAACTAAAAAAAAGTGCGGCGTCAGCACAAAGCTTTATCAATGGAAAGCCTTTACCAATATAGTGGAAGGTTTTACAACTGCCGTGCCTATGACTACTGCTTCTAACTTAAAAATTTGCGTACAAAACGGTAAATTGCAAGTAAGCGGTGCTTTGACGGGAGAAACTATTACCGTCTATACCCTACAAAACATAGCTATCTATAGCCAAAAAGCAGATGCAGCAACCGTTGCAATAAGCCTGCCCGGGGAGGGAATGTATGTGGTAAGAGTTGGTGCGGAGAGTGTGAAGGTGGTAAATCAGGAAACTACTGGTTACAAATAAGGTTCATATCTAATAACCTGAGTTCGGGTATTAAAAAAAGCCACTCAATTCCACAAGTGGTGAACGGCTTAATATTTTTTATTAACAAAAAGAATTTTGTTAATTTTACTTATACCTTTCTCTGACATATACTCCCCAACGTTTTTCTTTTTCACTAACGACCCAAGAATAAATCAGTTTTTCCTTATCCAATCTCTCTATCTTAAAATGAAAAGGACTTACAGTATTCTCATCAAAAGCAAGGATTGCTGGCGAAACATTTTTATTAACAGACCATGTAGGATAAATCGTATTACCATCTACAGTTTCTGCGCAAGTTCCGTTTGGTAAAAATTCCCAAGTCAGATTCCTATCAAAATCATAAAAACGAGCCATCCCATCTTCTTCGGTATAAAAATAGGTAGAGTCTAATCTCCAAACTATATTTCCTAGATACCAAAGAATTGAATCTTTTCGGCTAAATGAAACTTCCAACTTTTGGTCAGAAGAAACATTATAGAATGTATGAGAGAGTGCCCATGAAACAATTGTTCCATTGATTTTAATTTCTTTCAATTCTGCTCCAAGATTTGGAACAAATGTAAAAGTTTGATTACTGGACTCTTTCACTGTTACATTGCCAGAAGGCGAAACTGTTCCACCCATACCAATGACATTGGCAGAGATCGTGAAGTTTTTAAGTTCTCTTTTCTTGCAATTTACTTTGACCAAAAGGTCAGAAGATATATCAGAAACAGAGAAAGTGTTATCAGATGGAATTTCGATGGATTTTTGATCGACAAGTATTTTTTCTACAAAATACCCATCATCGGGAGTTACAGTAAATATGACACTGTCTCCTTTTGAGATAAGAACCTTCGTAGGAGTAATCGTTCCATTGATACAGACAGCTTCAATAGTGACATTCTCTTCTTTCTCAACTTGGGGAAGAAGATTACACCCTGTAAGCAAGAGGATGATAAGAGAGAGAAGGACTAAATTTTTCATCAGAATATATATAAATTAAACTTCTGTCCAATAAAAAAATATATATCTAACTCATGCAAAAAAGGGAGTCGACCAATAGTATTGGAAAACTACACAAATATGGAAAATCTGTTGCAACACAAACAGACAAACCCTATTGGCAAAAATACTGAAATAAAATTTATTATCCAGCCAATTTTCAAACAAAAATTTAGTTTACTGGAAGTTATCGACAAAAAAAAACGATTATGAAGCGGATTGAAGCGATGATGCTTAACTCTGTGTACGGGCTCAGCGAACAACTCCCGTTTTCCAGATAACCATTGGATGTTGCTTTATTCGTTCTAGTATATCCAAACTATTGAAGAGTAACTCGGGGGTGTAAAGATGGCTATTGGGTGAGTTGCTACCGCCAACCGCCAAATAGAAAATAACGACTTTACGCAAGGATTTCAATTCCTCCTCAGAAAAGATGGAATGGTTAATCATGGCCAAGCTATGAATGAATTCTTCCACCCCTCCGGCACGGTCTAAGCGATCCAGGCAATCAATAATGGTTCGTTCCAAGTCAGTGACCCGAACCAGTGAATCCATTGAGAGAGTTTCATGGCCTAGTTTGGATAAAAACAAAAAATAGCACTTAAAATGTTTATAATAATGTTTTAATGACTATATTTGCAAAAACATTACAAATAAAGCATATAAAATGGTATTGGAAATCCGTCTCAATAATTTTTTCTCGATAAAAGAGGAAGTTATTCTTGATTTTAGATCTGCCAACATAAAGTCAGCA
>Ga0123337_10000273_pt1 | contig 96806 bp, 69 predicted proteins | sample frozenSSSSmetaG_FD_89792 | JGI IMG/M metagenome (GOLD analysis project Ga0123337, IMG submission 89792) | Glacier valley bacterial and archeal communities from Borup Fiord, Nunavut, Canada, to study Microbial Dark Matter (Phase II) -... | ecosystem: Environmental > Aquatic > Freshwater > Ice >...
CAATGTTGGTCTTTCTTCTCCGCATGTGGAAGGGGAATTAGAATTTGAAGCAATCCTCGGCCCTTCGGCTTCTTGTACAAATTGTATGGGTATAGATATAAATGAAGGAAAAGATAATAGCCCAGGGTTAGACGATGCTAATCAAAGTCTTGGCGGCATTATTGGTTGGAAAATATCTAGGGCAGACAACGCATCTTTTCAATTTATCAGTCTTTGGGTAAATGACAGAGGTCCCACAGCAACAAATCCTCCAGGTACATCGACTGAAGGAACAATCAAAGCATTTAGTGGTGGATCATTAAGTCCAGCTAAACAATTAATTTTTAACAGTTCCTCAACGGGGATAAAGTCGTATGCTAGTGATCCAGATTTTTATGATGTGGATTATGTATTAATAGAAGGTGCAGATCTGTTTCTAATACTTGACGAAATTCAATATGGAGTACCATTCGTTGTAGGTGATGCTGATCCGGCTGAAGTGACAGCTATCAATTTGATAGGAGCTCCAATAAGTACTGCTACCTCAGTTCAATACCAAGTAAGTTTTTCTAAAATAGCCAAAAACGTTAGTGCTGGCGATTTTACGCTAACCAAAACAGGGACTGCCAATGGAACGATTGGCACGGTTACGGGAAGTAATGCAACTTATACTGTACCTATTACTGGAATTTCTGGCGAGGGAACTCTTCGGCTTGATCTTAAAGCAGGTACAGACATCGCCAATGAAAATGATGTCACAGGCACAGCTGCCTTTACATCAGGCCAAGTCCATAATGTAAGCCCCTGCTTAGTGGAGGGATTTGAGGATGAGACGGACGGAAGTACTACTTTTTCTCATGGAGGCTATGGTTTCTCCATTACCTCTGCAAACATGGAGGTTCATACGGAAACACCTTTCACAGGGATCAATGGATCTAGTTATGTGTTGATCAATACCGGAGTAGGCACCTACACTATTTCTTCAACTACCTCTGATATCAACTTAAAGAAATTTGCAGTGTTTCTTTCCTCTACTGTAGATGGCAGTGCACCTACGAGTGATGGAAATATTACTGTAGTTGGGAAAAGTGGTATCAACACGGTTTATACCATTTCAAAAGCTTCAGGCTTCCCGACCGATTTTACAGCCAACAGTGGCTATTATATTTTTGATTTAAGGACAGAGGGAGGAACGGATAATTCAGCTAAAGCTGTAGATCAAATCGAAATAACATTAGGAGGTTCCTTCCAATATATCAATATCGATAACTTCGAATTCTGTGCAGATGATGTAGCTCCAAGCGGCTACAGTGTTTCTATTGATCAAGATCCTATTTCACCTGACAATGACGATGCGGTAAGCTTTACCTTTGCCGGTGCTGAAATAGGAGCCACTTACGACTATGCTTTTTCAAGTGCTGGAGGCGGAACAAACGTAACGGGTACTGGTACGATTCTCACCGCTACAGATCAGATTACAGGGATTGATTTAAGCGGTTTAGGATTAGGCACCATCACCTTGTCTGTTACACTTACAGATGCATCGAGTAATGAAGGTGATCCTGCAGAAGACACAGTGTTGAAGAGAGTATTCACTGCCCCGGTGGCAACAGCTCCTACAGCACCAGTGGTAACAGAAGATGATACCAATGTGGCATTGGATAATGATATTCAAGTGGCCGATGTCGATGGAGATGATCAGACAATTACGTTTACCATCACTGGAGGAACAGTAACTCTCGGTACTGCAGGGATCACATTTGGAGGATCAGGAAATGGGGCAGCAAGCTTCACAGCAGCTGGTACTCTAGTCGCTTTAAATACGGCATTGGATGCTGCCACTTTTACACCTACACCAAATTTATTTGGTACTGGAGTAGCGACTATTGAATTTGTTTCCAACGACGGAACAGCTGACTCTAATACCGCGTCAGTTACTTTCAATATTACTGGGGTAAATGATGCTCCTGTGGTTGACCAAAATGGTGTTTCAATAGCTAATTGGACAGAAGGTGCTAGCCCAACTGTCATAAATTCGGCAATTTTGGTCATTGATCCAGAGGATGATAATATTACCTCAGCAACTATAAGTGTTGCTGATTTTGTCACCGGAGATATATTAGGAATTACCACTCCATCACCTTATTCATCAAGTTATAATACCAGCACTGGGGTTCTTTCCTTATCTGGTACCGGAACAGCTGCTCAAATGCAAGCGGCTTTGAGAACAGTTGTATTTAGTAATTCAACAGATGATCCTGGACAAGGTGATACTGATAATTCTCGTGCAATAAGCTTCTTTGTGACAGATGCAAACGCTTCTACTTCGAGTACAATAGCAAATATTGGGATAGGCATAAGCTCTGTTAATGACGACCCTACTGTGTCTGGCCTTCCTACAGATATTAGTGTAGTAGAAAATACGGCTAGTAACGTTGACCTTTCCGCAGCTACTTTTAATGACCCGGATGCAGGTTCAAACGATATTACTCTGGAGTTAGGTGTCTCAACGGGAACTTTGGCTGCCTCAGATGCGGGCGGTGTAACTGTAGTGGGAACAGGAACAGTGACATTGATACTTACAGGAACTGCTTCTGAAATAGATACTTATTTGAATACCGCATCAAATATTAACTATACTGGCCCTGTATCAGTGACAGGGAATGATGCAGCAACATTAACTCTTACCGCCAATGATGGTGGAAATACAGGCTCCGGTGGGGGTACTGATGTGAGTTTGGGAACAGTGAATATTGATATCCTAAAAGCCCAACCAAGCGTAACCCTATCCTTATCGCCTACGAGTAAAGCGGAGAATGTGCTGACCGATAATGTCGTGACAGCTACCCTCTCCAGTTCCTTTACCTCAGCAGTAACCGTGAACCTCGCATTCACTGGCACAGCTACAAATACTACAGATTATACTAGATCTGGAAGCTCTATTGTGATTCCAATTGGTGAACTCACTGGTACTATAGTCATCAATAATGTTAATGATGACATTTATGAAGGGGATGAAACGGTAATCGTTGATATCTCTTCGGTGACTAACGGGCTAGAAAAGGGTACCCAGCAAGTTACATATACCATAGAGGAGGAGGATCCAGCTCCTATCACAGGAATAACCCTTGCCAATGATAGCTTTGTTTTTGACGGAAATGCTAAATTTCTTGCTATTTCAGGAACATTACCAGATGGAGCATCAGTCATCTATACTAACAATGGTAGAACTGCTGTTGGAACTCAGGAAGTGACGGCAACCATCAGTGGTGCAAAGTACATAACACTCGAATTGAAGGCAGACCTTGAAATTACTCCAGCGGAAATTGTGGGAGTCTCATTAGTGAGTAGGAGCTTTCCATACGATGCTACTGAAAAATCTTTAGAGCTGACTGGGACACTTCCTTCGGGCACTGCTGTTATTTATTCCAATAATGCCAGAACAGAAGAAGGAACTCAAGAAGTTACCGCTACAATAAGTGGTAGTAACTATCTTACTAAGATTTTAAAGGCAGATTTAACAGTTATAGCGGCAGTTCCACTTTCAGTTACTGTTGAGAAAGTCAATCCAACTGCCTATGGAGCGACCGATGGATCTATTACATTAATTATTGAAGGAGGAATTCAACCATACACTGTTTCTTGGCTTCCTGATGTTGGGACGGGATCTATTTTGACAGATTTGGGTGCTGGACTTTATGAGTTTACAGTAAGAGGTTCGGATGGAGGAGAGTTCAAATCCTCAGCCGAATTAATTCACCCAAAGTCCTCATCTCTACAAAGTGAGTTTATTGCCAATCCTACGACTAGTTGTGCAGTGCCTCTGACTGTCAATTTTACAGATCGATCAAGCAATCCAGATTATTGGAGGTGGGATTTTGGAGATGGGACAATTATCACTTCTACCTATAATACTAGTCTAAAAACACCAACTCATACATATACTGATTTTGGTGAGTATACTGTAACTTTAACTGTTCAGGATACTGTGATTGGAGGAAGTTCTACCAGTTCTAAAATTATTAAAGTCCTGGGGACTAAGGCTGACTTTACAGCTAATCTAAACTTTGGTTGCTCTCCACTATCAGTTGACTTTAGTGATACTTCCGTTGGAGCCGTTTCTTGGTTATGGGACTTTGGCGATGGGAATTCTTCCACTGATCAAAACCCAAGGCATACTTACGATGAACCTGGTCTTTATTCTGTTGAATTAACTACCACTTCGGCAATTGGATGTGTTGATACAGAGTTAAAGGCTAATTACATTCAATTAATTGGACCTAAAGTTGGGTTTACCAACGATGTTAGTTCTGGTTGTGGGCCTCTAACAGTTAGTTTTACTGATCAAACAGTATTTGGATCCCCTATTATTTCTTGGGAGTGGGATTTTGGTGATGGAAAGACATCAAATTTGCGGAGCCCTCTTCATACTTATGTGGAACCAGGCGCTTATTCAGTTTCTCTGAAAGTGAGTGATCTTGATGGTTGTGGCATAACACTCACTAAAAGTGATTTAATTGAAGTTGGAGGTTTAAAAGCATCAATTATATCGACAAATGTATCTTGTTATGGAGGGATAGATGGATCAGCCACGGTTTCAATTGATGGTGGAACTGGACCATTTACCTATTCTTGGTCACCAAATGGAGGTTCTGAAGCCACAGCAACAGACCTAAAAGCTGGTGATTACGAGGTTTTGATTACGGATGATAATGGTTGTACAACAACGGCCAAAGTGACAATTTCAGAGCCTGATCCATCAGAAGTAACGACTAGTTTAGCTTCAGCTATTACTTATTCTAGTGCTACCCTAGGAGGTACGATAACTACCTATGGATTGAATTGTGAGTTTGAAACGGGAATAGTTTATTCTACAACTACAGATCCTGATCTGACGGATTCGAAGATAGTAATGTCTGTAAATTCCGGGGTATTCAGCCAGGAAGTAACTGGGTTGGACCTGAATAGAACGTATTATGTAAAATCATTTTCCACAAATACTAATGGAGAAACAGTTTTTGGCAATGAAATTAGCTTTACTACTTCTAAGAAAGGGCTGACTGTAACGATAAATCCTGAACAACAAAAAGTCTATGGATCTGTAGACCCAGCCTTTACATTTAGCGCTACTGGCTTTGAATCTGGAGATGATGAATCGATTTTCACTGGTGCATTATCAAGAGTAGCTGGTGAAAATGTAGGAAGCTATGCCATACAATTAGGGACCTTAAATGCAGGTCCAAACTATTCTATCAATTTTGTATCTAATGACTTTGAAGTCACATATGCTACTTTGAGTTTGGTAGTGGATTCTGGCCAATCTAAAATCTATGGCCAGACTGATCCAATCTTAACTTATACAGTAACAGGTTTTGTCAATGGTGATACAGAATCAGTAATTACAGGTTCACTAGAAAGAGCTGCTGGAGAAAGAGTCGGTGGTTATTTGGTCAGTTATGGTACTTTGCTAGCAGGGGACAACTATAGAATTTCATTCACAACCGCCGCCTTCAGAATTTTCAAAGCAGAATTGACAGTCACTGCAGATGCAGGACAGTCTAAGGTTTATGGAGCTTCTAACCCTGTTTACAGTTATACAGCCAGCGGATTCCAGAATGGTGATACCAATGCTATTCTATCCGGATCGCTTGCGAGAGGAGCTGGTGAGAATGTAGGGAACTACGCGATCAACGCTGGATCCTTAGATGCAGGCGCTAACTACGATATTTCTTACACAGGAGCTGACTTTACGATCACAGCTGCTACTTTGAATGTCGTCGTAACGCCAGGCCAGTCTAAAATCTATGGGGCTGCGAATCCTGTCTACAGCTATACAGCTAGCGGATTCCAGAATGGTGATACCAATGCTATTCTATCTGGATCGCTTGCGAGAGGAGCTGGTGAGAATGTAGGGAACTACGCGATCAACCAAGGTTCCTTGGATGCAGGTGCTAATTACACCATTAACTTCACAGGAGCTAACTTTGCAATCACGCCTGCTACTTTGAATATCATTACAGATTCAGGCCAGTCTAAAATCTATGGGGCTGCGAATCCTGTTTACAGCTATACTGCCAGCGGATTCCAGTATGGCGATACCAATGCTATTCTTTCTGGATCGCTTACTAGAGCAGCTGGAGAAAATGTAGGTACCTACGCAATTGATAAAGGAACTCTAAGTGCAGGGGGTAATTACGCGATCAACTTCACAGGAGCTGACTTTAGTATTACGCCTCGCACACTAACTATTGTAGCAAATTCAAATCAGGCGAAAGTTTACGGTTCTGCTGACCCAGTTCTAGCTTATGCCGCCAGTAACTTCGGTAATGGAGATAATCTAGCAACCCTGACTGGATCATTAGGCAGAGCAGCTGGAGAGAACATCGGAACGTATGCAATTACTCCCGGAAGTTTGAGTGCAGGTGGAAACTACACGATTAACTTCACCTCTGCAGATTTTGAAATTGCCTCCAAAGTATTGAACCTGACAGCGGATGTGGGACAGTCTAAAGTCTTTGGTACTGCAGATCCAGTATTTACTTATCAAGTTACAGGCTTTGAAAATGGAGATACAGATGCTCTTCTTACTGGACAACTTTCCAGAGCAGCGGGAGAAAACGTAGGCAACTATGCTATTGGCTTAGGTACACTAGGTGCAGGAGCAAATTATGCGGTCAATTATGTGGGAGCTGACTTTGCTATCACTAAAGCAATGATCACTGGCATTACCTTCTCTTACGAAAGCTTTGTCTATGACGGTTCAGCCAAATCACTTGCGATCTCAGGAACTCTTCCAGTAGGAGCGGCTGTAGCATATAGCAACAACAGCAGAACTGATGTAGGAATGCAAGAAGCGACAGCTACGGTGTCAGGATCCAATTATACCACTCTGGTATTGAATGCTAACCTGGATATTACTCAGGCGACTATCACTGGCATTACCTTCTCTGACGAAAGCTTTGTCTATGACGGTTCAGCCAAATCACTTGCGATCTCAGGAACTCTTCCAGTAGGAGCGGCTGTAGCTTATAGCAACAACAGCAGAACTGATACAGGAATACAAGAGGTGACAGCGACAATCTCGGGATCGAACTTCACCTCTTTTGAGCTTACAGCGAATCTTGAGATTACCAAGGCAATCTTGGCGATAATAGCAGATGCAGGTCAAAGTAAATTGTACGGTACTGGAGATCCAATCCTGACTTATACAGTTTCGGGCTTTGGAGCAGGAGATGATGCAAGCATTCTATCAGGATTAATAACAAGAACAGCAGGTGAGTCAGTAGGCACTTATGCGATCGGTATCGGAACACTGGATGCAGGAAGCAACTATTTAATTGACTTTTCAGGAGCTGACTTTGAGATCATTACTAATGATAGCGATGGAGATGGAGTTCCGGATGATGTGGAAGAAATAGAAGGTACAGATCCAAAAGATCCAACCGACTTCAAAGATTCTGACGGTGATGGTGTTCCAGACTTTGTAGAAGTGGAACAGGGGACAAATCCTACCGATCCGGGAGATTATGTGGACACGGATGGAGATGATGTTCCTGACTACGTAGAAGAGCAGCAGGGAACTGATCCGAACGATTCGGAAGACTTCCTGGATGAAGACGAAGATGGTCTTCCTGATTATGTACAGACAAGGTCGATTTCGGAGTTTGTAACTCAAAGCTTAGATGTTCTTTGGGGTACTGAAGCAGATAATCTCAAGATACCTACTGAAGTAGTGGTCATGACTGCAGAGGGAGCATTTGTTAATTTACCTGTGACATGGGATCTGACGGGCTATGACCCTATGATGTCAGGCATTACTACCTACGCAGGTACCGTAGAATTACCTGCAGGCCTGTTCAATCCGCTAGATATTCAGGCTATGCTTGAGATCACGGTACTGGCTAAGCCTGCACCACTGGATGTCACGCTTAGCAATAATGAATTTATCGGTATACCAGATCAGTTCTTCCAAGAAATAGGAGCCTTTACAGTGATTGATCCTACTGACAATGTTCATACGCTGAGCTTGCCGGAAGGCGAAGGAGACAATGTGTTCTTCGAAGTCAACTCAGGCATCTTGTTCTGGAGTAGTGCAGATCAGCAATCGGGTAGAGTAGACTTCACCATAGTACTAAGTGTAGTAGATAGAGCGGGGAATGAAATCAAGAGAGCATTTTCAATCAGAAGATTGAGAACTCCATTGGATCAATTGGAAGTGCCAAATACCTTCACGCCGAATGGCGATGGTACCAACGACGCTTGGGGTATACTAGCACTGAGATATTATACAGGAGTGAGAATTCAGGTATTTGATCTGGGAGGAAACAGAATATTCTACACTGAAAATCCTGATAAGAAATGGGACGGAACGTTTGAAGGCAAGGAAATGCCAGTATCATCTTACTTATATGTGATCGAAGTGGGTGAAACCGGAGAGATCAGACGAGGCATGCTAAACCTCTTGAGGCAATAACATGAATGAGAAGACCTTTGGGGCAGTGAAGCCTCAAAGGTCAATCTCAAAGATAAATTTTAAACGAGTCAGAATATTATTTTTCAGTCTCTCAACAACGACATCATGAAAAGATTAACATACATAGCCATTTTCCTTTTAACTGGACTTACACTTAACCAAGCGCAGGCCCAATCGCAAAAATACATTTCCCAATTCAGTCAGTTTCAGAGTTACTTCAATCCCGCCCTGACAGGCTATGAGGGTTCGACCGTACGAGGTTTCGTACGGAATCAGTGGTCTGGAGTGGATGGAGCTCCGAAGACATATTTCTTTAGTACAGAATTGGATTTCGGAGAATTGTCAGGCGAGGTGGACCCTGCACTGACAGGTAAGAATGCAGTGTCATTAAATTTACTTCACGACACCTATGGCGCCTTCCGAGAAACAGAATTGACGGTGGGTTATGCAAGCAGAATCAGACTTTCAGAAACACACAACTTAAGAATGGGTGCTGGCATCAATTACCAGACAATCCGTTTGGATGGCAATGCATTGTCCACAGAGGAACAAAATGATCCGACTTTGGGTCAGTATATTGGTCAATTCTCCAACATGAGTGTAGTGGACTTTAACCTGGGTATGGCCTTGACACATGCGAATTACTACATTTCGTATGGTATCCACCGGGTGAATGGTGGCAAAATCACCAATGGGGATGAGTTCATGAATGGATATCCTGCTAGCTCCATTTTTCAGGCTGGATATAGAAGTGCAGTAAGTGAAAATGTCGCTGTAATATTCAATGCTTTCTATCGCACACAAAAAAATCTAGACGATAATATTGAGTTCAACATGAAGGCAGTCCTAATGGACAAGCTCTGGTTGGGAATTGGACATAGAATGGACTATGCAACTAATGCACAGGCAGGTATAGTAACCAAACGACTTAGAATAGGTTACCTCTATGAATTCCCTAATGGTGGAAGCTACAACTTTCCAGGAAATACCCACGAGTTTACAGCAGTGTTCAACTTATTCCGCGACAATGTGAGGACAGATTCACAGCCAGTAATTATGTGGTAGGCTTAGGAGCCATCAACTACTAAATCTGCCCTGCAACATCACTCATGTCGCAGGGCATTTTCATGAATAGACTATTCCAGTCAGGGTTTTCTAACTAAAAAGGCTCAGCGGGTTTCTAATTCAATAGAAACCCGCTGAGCCTTTTTTAAAACAATAAGCTAAGAATTAATCCCTAACTGGTGTAATCATAATATGTGCTCGATGAGTACCTGGATCCATAATCCATGGCATGCCTGGCGCACTTGGCTTCAGAGGAAGTCCTGTAGTTTGAGAAGTAGCCCAAGGTAAATACACCACGTATCTTAGATAGGTGTCAGATACCTCTCCAGTAGTTTTATTGTAATTTTCGGCATCTGTTGTAAGCACATAGAGAGTAGCCCCTTCAGCTGGCATTTTGAGTTTGCCGCTTTTTGCTTCTGCTTCTCTGGTATCGAATATTTCCTGAAATGATTTACCTTCTTTTTTAAGCTCTCTTCCTCTGATCATAAAAGGTTCTAAATCTGCCTGATAACAAGAAACACTAAAGCCCTTTCCATTTGGATCACTAGCTAGGCAAATCATCCCATTCGATCCTTTCCGTAGTTCTATCAACTCTCCACTTTCATTATATCCCATAACGGTAGCGTCAGCTTGTTTTTCATCAGGAGCTGCTAGTACAGCAGTTTTGATTTGGACTTCTTTTGTAGCAACAGATTTATCTTGTGCAAAACTTGGAACTGACATCAAGCAGATGCAAATAAAGGAGAAGAGCGTTTTCATAATTTTGGAGTTTAATGTAGAAGTAATTTAATGCTATTCTTTTAGGCTTACAACATGTTAATAGGGCAATTACTACTCAATGCTTTTGCGCAAGCTTAATATACTACAAGCTGAAGCTTCTATAATTACGCATCAGTGAACTGAAGCTATTCAAACATTCAACTTCTGATCGCAGAAAGCAGCCTTCCTGGTATGCTATTGGAGGGTCATTGCTGAATCTCAACTGCTCTGATGAAGGTCTTAAATAGCAATTGACTGATTAAAATGTAAATTTTATAAGTCTAATTAGAAATTCAATGACCATACTGCTCCTTGGTCAGAAGGAGTTAGAGGAAGGGAGTCTCCTTTGAAAATAGCTAAAGGTGGACTTGGATTATTTAAATCCCATAATTCACCGTGCATGGATACACCTAAGGCAACTTGAACACTAGTGCTTTTAAGTAAGCTTAAAAATTTATCGACATCATAACTTATTGACGATGCGCTGATCGCGCGATTAGTAGTTGATTGCAGGGTCTTCAAACTGTCTGTTGATGGTTTTATATCGCTCATTTTTTTGTCAGAGGAATAAAATGAAGGAGACAACAAGATTTCTGCTTCGTCTTTGATTAGATTTTCGTAGGACTCAGGATGCATATTATCTGTTCCCAGCATTACAGCTGTTTTGCCAAAAGGAAGGTCAAAAATCTGCAGATCTTGAGGGTTTCCAGCTGTCATGTATTGAGCTTCTGACTCATTTAGAAAGGCTTTCAAAATAGGCTGTCCGATGACTAAGCCATCTGGTCCAAAGATGAAAGAAGCATTATAAAGTGGCCCATTTAATTTAATATAAATCTTTCCGTCGACGACTCTGGGCTCAGGTAGTACGATGGATCCAGCTACGATATAAGCACTTGTTTCCATTGATAGATCACTGAATGTCTCGTAGTAAGCGCTTAGCATTGATTTGGCTTTCATCCGGAAGATTGCTGACAATTCCTTGTCTTTTTCATCCGAAGTTTTGACATAGCCAAGCATGTAGTCAAAGGAATTACTATAGACTAGTGTTTTCCTTGCTTCTAAAAAAGAAGGTTTTTCGATGATGTTATGTTTTTCTCCAAGTAAAAAAAGCCATGTGCCAATAGACTCAGGGTAGACGATTATTGAGTTTTTCTGGATTAAAGACTTTCTAGTAACCGATACTAAATATTGACGGACCTTATCTTTGAAGGTAGTTTGCATGAAGTAATCAGAAACATCCATGACGGGCTGTATTCCAATAATATTATGAGGCAGGCTATCGCTAGAATTAACTTCTTCTACTAAACTAATATGATGCATTGCTTCAGGTAGTGGTGTATTTCGCCCTGAAGAAGACCAAATAAGCCAGATAAAAACAGTTAACAGGAATAGGGTAATAAACTTTCGGATCATTGTTCGAATTTAGCGATAGCATCGGTGATTATCACTTTGGGTAAGTCAAAGTTCCTTCATTAATGCTGAGATAATTAGTTGTGCTGTAAGGACTTTATAATTCAATCTCGAAACTCTGTCCTTTCTCTAGATCCAGATCCATTTCTGACCCATCATAATAAACCATGACTTTACCATTTTTTCCAGCATGAATACGGCATGTTTTGAGTTCGCCATCTGCCCATGTCATGTCGATTGTATAATCCCCTCTGGCCTTTAGCCCTTTCACACTTCCATTTTCCCAAGCTTTTGGTAAAGCAGGTAGTAGCCGAATCATTCCAGTTTCATGCGATTGAACAAGCATTTCTGCTAATCCAGCTGTGTAACCAAAATTTCCATCAATTTGAAAAGGGGGGTGAGCATCAAATAAATTTGGATAAAGTGACTGGGAAAGTAGCTTTTGAATATGCTCATGTGCCATTTCTCCATCCAATAATCTTGCAGAGAAATTAATCAGCCAAGCGCGTGACCAGCCAGTTCCTGCTCCGCCATTTGCCAGTCTGTATTCAAGGGTTTTTCTTACTGCGTCAAAAGCCTCCGGCGTTGCGCTTGATGTAATTGCATCACCTGGGTGAAAAGCATACATGTGGGACATGTGACGATGTCCCTTTTCGCTTTCTTCATAGGGTTGATCCCATTCAAGTATTCTTCCATCTTCAGCTATCTGTACGCCTGGTCTAAGATTTGCAAGTTGATTCTTTATCTTTTCACGAAGTGGAGTTTCTTTTCCAAGTAGCTCAGATGCTTTTAAATAATTATTAAATACATCTGCAATAATCTGCTGATCCATCGCCACACCCATAGTGGATGCTACAGTTTCTCCTTTAGCATTGATAAATTGATTTTCTGGTGAGGTGGAAGGAGAGGAGACCAAAGTCCCATCCTTAGGGTATTCCACCAGCCAATCAGAATAGAATGCTGAAATAGCTTCCAATGCGGGATAGGCACGTTCTTCAAGGAATTTAGTGTCTTGGCTAAATAAATAATGATCCCAATAATGTCTCCCTATCCAGCCACCAGCACCGATCCAGCTACCCCAATAGGCAGTAGCTGCACGCAGAAAAGCAACTTGCCAAAGGTCGGTCGTGTGCGGAACCATGGAGCCAGCCATGTCGAAATTCTCTCTGGCAGCATTCTTTCCATTTTCGATCACACCATCAATAAATCGAAAAAGTGGCTCATTTAGTCCTCCTAGACCTGTCACATCTGCTGGCCAATAATTCATCTGTAGATTAATGTTCACATGATAATCTGCATTCCAAGGAGCAGCGATATGCTTATTCCAAATTCCTTGTAGGTTTGCCGGATTACTGCCTGGACGACTGGAAGAAATCAATAAGTACCTGCCATAATCGAACAAAAGCTTCTCCAAGTGCAAATCAATTTCTCCGTTTTTAACCCGCTCAATTCTCTCATCAGTTGCAATGTTGTCTGGGACATCTGTGCCTAATTGCAAACTCATGCGATCATACCAAGATGCGTATTCCTTTTCATGTGAGTGAAGTAGTTCTCCCCAGCTTTTTAATTGAATTTTTTCTAGCTTTCGGTCTGCCTCTGCCTCAAAAGCGGTATGATAAAATGAAGTTTCTGAGACCATCTTTAGCGTGAATTCTTTCGCTCCTGAAATCACCAAAGTGGAATCGGTAGTCGAGATCTCGCCAGATTGATTCTGTGCAAATAATAAAGTGCGGAATTTCACACCGTTCAAAATCTCTAATGGTTTGGAATCTAATTTTCCGCCACGCTGAGTGATCATCCCAGACATTTCTAACTGTCTATCATTAAGGGCTGTAGTTTTTGCTGTCGCAAAGCCATTGTCCATAGGGCGGCTCATGGTGATTTGCCCATTGAAGCCTTTAGGATGAGTGGTTTTAAATCTAATGATCAAGGCTTCATCAGGTGCAGAAGCAATCACTTCTTGACTGACATCATATCCTTCGCTTATGAATTGGGTGAGTACCGTCGCCGTCTCAAGGTTTAGGCTCCTTCTATAATTCTCTGACTCTATCCAATCGAAGTTGAACCAGAGGTCTCCCATGGTTTGGTGAGATCTTGTGATTTCTTTTCTGGAAAATTTCAACACCAAAAGTGAGTCTGATTTTTTGTTCTCTCCAGCTAGTAAATAGGCTCTGATTTGATCTAGATCCGCTCTTTTTCCTTCTGCCAAACCCCAGTCATCATATCCTCCCGGCCAGAGAGAATCCTCATTGAGCTGAAGATGTTCCTGTCCCGGAATACCAATCACCATAGCTCCAAGACGACCATTTCCTACTGGTAAGCCTTCTTCCCATTCCGCAGCAGGTTGATTATACCAGAGAATGGAGGAGGATTGAGAAAACGTAAAATTGTATAGGCAAAGAGATACTAGAGCACTTAGGAAGAACTTTTTCATGGTATTTTGGGTCAAAAAATAAGATTACGACAAATCTTTGAAGTCGCCAACCCAAAATGTTCTTAAATGCCTATTTGATTCCTATAAACGGTGATATTCAAAACTAGACTTTTGGCTTAAATAAGCATTTAGAACCGCTAACTAGCCAAAAATCACAATGCTTAGCTTGCTTTTTCTTCGTTTTCTATAACACTTGGCACCTTCCATTTAACGGAACCCACAGCTCTGCTGCTCGCTAAATCAACAGCTTTGGATGAGCGTCTTTTTTCGTAGATCATCGCGAAAGTCATAATCAGACTCGTTCCGATAATGACAAAGAGTAATATCCCAGGTTCGAAACCTGCTACTTCTGCCTCCTCAGGAATGGCATAAAATAACAATACAGTGATCAAACCTCTCGGTGCGATAAATGCTTGCGGGATAACGTCTTTTCCTTCAAAAATCAAAAGCAGGATTACTCTAATTGCGTAAATCGATCCGATCAGCATACTACTAATCAATGCTACCTGCATATTAAACAGGGAGGTGATCGTAATAGTAAGCCCAAAAATCACAAAGAAAAGCGTACGTACCACAAATGCAGTTTCCCCAGTGATCGTGTGCAACTGATGGTAAATCTGATGTGCTTTTTCATAATCCAGCAAGCGCGAAAGACGCCCTTTGAAAAACAACTTCATATTGGCGATGACCAGACCAAAAATCAGAATAATAATCAGTGAGGAAAGGTGCATTTTTTTGCCTAACGCATAGAGCAAAAGCAATACTGCGATCATTAGAAACAGCTTGACATTGCTTTTGATATTCTGAAAAATCAATATAATAGCATAGCTCGCGATTAGAGAGATAGTAATGGTCAGTATGAAATTTCCCCCAAATCCCACCAATCCTGAATCTTCTGCTGGATTTAATTTTCCCGACAGGAAGTAAAAAAGCATGATGCCCAAAATGTCTGAAAAGGTACTTTCGTAGATATGAAACTCCCGCTTTTTACCTTTCAGCCCAATCACACTCGGAATGATGATAGCGCTGGAAAGGATAGACAGAGGTGTAGCATATAGCCAGGCGGACTGCATGGTCATGTCCGGAATGAAATAATAAAGGATACTCGCTGCTGCCCAAGTGGAAAGAGCTAGCCCGATCAGTGCTATAGCTAGTGATTTGAGAATTGGTACCAGTTTCTCGCGTTTGAGCTCCAACTCAAGAGCAGCTTCCAGCACGATCATGATCAATCCTACTATACCTAGAACCTCCAAAATTGGAAAAAAGTCTATCGTTTCAGAGGTGAAATAGTGCAATACATACTGTAAAATGACTCCTAGAGCTATCAGCATCAATACCGCAGGGATATTGGTTTTTTTAGACAAGCCGTTGAATAGGAAGGATAAAATAATAATCACCGAAAACTCAATGATCAGATTATATGAAGAGATGATTTCCATTAGGCGTCAAAGTTTTCAGTAGAATTGGTCATGACTTTATGGCCATGCAGGTAGTTAATAAAATCTTCGTGTCGCGCACCTTTTACTAATGTGTAATGCATTAGGAAGGTGTTTTTAGTAGCTAGAGCTTTCAGATTAGTAGGTTTGCCGAGAGCCAGGATGGGATGATTAAAAATCAAATCTAAAAGGCCTTCTTTACTAAGTTCTGAACGTAGGTAAAGTGCTCGTTGAAGCACATTCGTCTGATTGGAAATTAACGTAAAACCAGTTCGGTCAAAAGAATGATACCAAACCCAGCGTTCTCCTTGGTCAGTGCCAAGTACCATCCCCAAACTTCCAATACGATTGATCCTGCCATGGATCTTTCCAGCTTTCACAAGGGTATCAGTCGCAAGCAAAGGACTGGCTCGGATGAAGAGTCCACTGATATAATTCCCTAATTGATTGTAGCCGAATCCCGCTACCAATACTATTATCAAACCATGGGTCACAGGATCTAATGCTATAAAACCGCCAATGATTACCAGCCAAGCGATCGGCTTATAGAAAAGTCGAATTTTATTGACTAAGGCTAAATACCTTTCGTTGATCCTCCTTTTTTTCAAATATCGGGTAAACCCGAAAAAACATAAGGATAGGAAAAGATAGATCGCAAATACGATAAGGATTAATGCGTAAAGATCATTCCAGTGATTCATTTCTTATCAAGCGAGTAATTCTCTGTATTTCAAAATAGAGTAAAGATCCTGTCTTACTGTATTTTTCACTATTAAATAGCCATTAGGATCTCTATCCAAAACACCAATATTTAGGAGTTTTCGTATGGCAGGTTTATACTCCGATTCGAAGCGGTCAGTAAATAAATTTTTGAGTTCAAGATCGCTGCTATATCCGAAGAGCAAGCAGTTTTTTAAAATTAGAAGTTCTGTGGTGGAGAGAAAATCGTTGAGATGAGTTTCTTTCTCTGAAAATTGAATCGAGCTATCCTCCTGAACATCTGTACAGAAAATCCACGCCTGTAAAACTGCTCCGATGTTAAAATCGAATTTTTTTGTCAACCATCCAATTCTTTTTCTCAGTTGTCCATCATTCATCACCTTGCCTTCTTTCTCAAATAAGGTACGGTGAGATGCTCCATGACGTAGCATGACTGCTTTGTAGATTTCGTCGGTAGTGGAAAGATTCGTGTCCAGAAGATTTGTGAAGCTTTGCGAAAAGGGGATTCTGGTGTCTAAATGTAACCGAAGCGCATTGGTAATAGCGACAATTACAAATACTTTGGAAGCATTCAGACTCATGAAATCAACCAGCGATGTGACATTGGTGAGCAGTGAGCGATCTGAATCACGCCAGAGGTGAAGATCATCTATGACAAGTATGGGTTTTGAATTACTAATGGATCTTTTTACGAAGCTTAATACTTCTTCTAGGTTTCTACCCATTTTGAGCTTTCTACCTTCTATGCTGATTTCACCACCGGGAGTTAGGTGATGCACATCATTTGACTTGAATTGATGTGTAGCGTACTCCAAAAGTGTGGACTTGCCACTAAGAGGATCTCCAACTACAGCAAGGGATCTACTTTGACCTTTTTTCCAGTATGGAATGATTTTCTCCAGAGCTTCTTCTTGCTGCTTTCGTTTCACTAAAAACAGATCACCGATGAAATTCTTGTTCAAGAACAAGGAGTGGTAGTGGTCTGGTGTTTCTTTCTCGTTTCTCGTTTCTAGAATCTCCAGTGCAATCTCTAATCGCTGATGTGGTGTTTTTTCCTGAACGTCCTTTACTTGCTTTCCGACATTTCTGAAAAGCTGCGCTACTTGAGCAGAAAAATACCTGAGGTTACCAGGTTTGGTGTTGGATAATAAAGAGAAATTGGTTTGTAAAGGGACTTTAAGGTATTCCTCTTCCCTGAAAATCTCTGTTACCTTGAATTTTAGTTCGAGCTCCTTCTCTATATGAGCAACTGCATCTTCACTTTGAGAAATTGTATTTTTTTGCTCCTGGTTGATCGAATTCAGTGACGAAATCTCACCATGAAAACTAGTGAGTTGCTGCGTCTTTTTGGCAACCAACAAGCTACTTTTAATTTGCGTGGCAACATTTAGAAGATGTGAAAAATTAGCCTCCTGGCCATCCCATAAATCAGAGAGGTAGGGCAGAATTTCATAATCCAACCACTTTTCAGCCGACTTTTTGAAATCTACTTTTTTCAAAATCAAGTATCCCTCTTGTGCGCCTACAGGAACAGAGAGTGACGGAAGTTTATCTACAGAATCTTCCAGATCTCGAATCGTGCTTTCGGGACGAATTTCCTGACTGATTCCTGAAGTGATAAGATCATCAAAAGACTTAATTATATCGTTGAGTTGCTGTACTTCGCTGATATTTTCCAGCCCATTCAGACATAGATCGGCTTTGCTTGCCAACAGGGCATTAGTTTTCTGAACGTCCGTTCTCATCTGGAGTATCATCTCCCGAATAAGTCTATATTGATTTATGGTTTGGTCAAGTCTAGTATAGTTAAGCTCTATTTCCTTGAATTGGCCCAATATAGTTTCGAACTGCAATTGGTACGTTTTCCAAGGATTGGAAAAATGCTTCACTGAGTCTAATTTCCGTTTGAGCACTTCAGGCTTTTCGAGCAGGCTCTTGCGCTCAACCTTGAAATAGTTAAAGGATTTTTCTGATTCAGTGAGGAGAAGGGCTTTTGATTTTTCGAAATGATCAATCACCGTTTCCTTTGAAACTAGCTTCTCAAGGTAGCGAAGATTGGCTATGCTTAGCTGAAGTAAGACATCCCTTACCAGCAGAATGATTGATTTGAAGCGATCAGGATAGGAGAAGTGAACGAGATAATGATCTGGATCCGTTACTTCAGTATTTTTCCCAGCCATGTCAAGGCAAGTGTCTCCAGCTTTGCTGTATGCTGCGAGTAAGCTACTACCTTGTTTGAGGAGATAGGAGTAGAGTTCATCTGCCGAAGATTGTACTGCTACACCAGAATTGAATTCCTGAAATTCCTCCAAAACAGAATCCATCAATTTGCCTTCGTTTACTTCGAATTCTTGGGTAGAAGGGCTTTTTTTGTTCATAGATGCTGACAATGGAAGTCAAAGAAAAAGAAAAATGAGCTGATAAACCCAAGTTAATTTCTGTTTTCTGAGAAAGTTTCAGGCACCTGATTTGATCAAGTATCCAACCATTTTGAAAAGGATAAATTATAAAAATTTTGACAGATAGTCATCAAATCTTTTACAATTGGGCTCTTTTAGCAGCAGAATTAGTTTTCCTTACTCTGAAATTTTGGATTGGTTTATTAAAAACTCCCGAAATTCATCTGTGTTGAAATTGCTCATTCCTTCCTGATAAAAGACGATTTTTCCTTCCGGGTTTATTACCAAGGTAGTAGGAATGGATTGGCTCTGTAAACTTTGATTCAGCCCAAAACTAGCATGAGCTGTAGGGAAAGTCCAGCTTTTTCCTTCTAGAAATCCCTGACTTTTCTTGATGTCATTATCAATCCCAATCATCAGAAATTCTAAGTTAGGCTCGTCTTGAACGGACTTATACAGCTCAGAAATATGCGGCATTTCAGCTCGGCATGGTCCACACCAAGAAGCCCAAAGATTAATGAAGAGTGTTTTGCCTCGGTAACTTTCCAGGTCGATTTGCTGTCCATCAAATGTCAGAAACTTCCCTCGGTAGTCGAATTGCTGCTCTTTGAGATCCGGAACTTCAATGGTCGGTTTGATCAAACCTGTAGAAAGCAACACGGATTGTAATCCCCCTATGATAACTGGCAAAAGCCCAGTGAAGTATAAAAATGCCACTACGCTGAGCAAGATGCCCCAGCTTTTAATTTCTTTTTTCCAATCCATTTGTGAGTACTAAGTACGGTTTATAAAGTGTGTGGTTATTTTTTAGTTTTGAAAGCCACAAAACACAAAGTTCTGAGTAGACTTAGATGGTGTGATATGGTCTATCGTAAAGCAATAAATCTTTTTCAGATATTTCTCTATTACTTGGCTAAGTGTGTTTTCTGAATATTGCTTGATTTCAATTCCGCTGCATTTGGTAGGGCCATTTTCAGAAAATGTACCTATAACCAAATGACCTCCAAGATTCAAGTTTTCCTTGATGATCTGAAGATATTTGGTGACCTCATCCTCTTTTAAAAAATGGAAAGCGGCTCTATCATGCCAAAAATCGTATTTTTCGGGCGGCTGAAATGAGGATATATCAGCAACTATCCATTTTATCTTATTTGCTCTACTTCCAAGCCTTTTTTTCACTTTTTCTAAGGCTTTCTCTGAGATGTCTAATACAGTTATGTCTTGATAACCAAGATCAAGAAGATTGTCTACAAAATAGCTCTCACCACTTCCACAATCAATGATTTTAGCATCTTTTGGTACGTTGAATTTCTCTAAGAATTCTAAAGAAGTTTCTGGCTTAGCTTGAAACCAACCAACATCCTCGAAGTTTTTCGTTTGGTAGATGTTCTCCCAATGTATTTTTCTATCTAGACTTTCCACTTTTTCTTAAATCAATGTTACCTACTAAAATTTCATTACAAAATTACCCCCACATTCCCAGACGCTTAGTGATAACTCTCACACTTCACACTTTTTGTCTCCAAAAGGAGGCTTAACTTGCACTATCAATTAAGAGTAGAATTCCCATTTCCATATGAATTACGAAGTACAAATAGCCTCCGAACTCCAAATTAAACCACATCAAGTAAATGCCACGGTGCAATTATTGGATGATGGAGGAACGATTCCGTTTATTTCCCGGTACAGAAAAGAAGCTACTGGGGAGTTGGATGAAGTGCAGGTGGCTGCTATCCGTGATCGTGTATTGCAGTTGCGAGAGCTGGCTAAGCGTAAGGAAGCGATTCTAAAATCTATTGAGGAACAAGGGAAATTGTCTCCAGAATTGAAGGCTAAAGTAGAAGATGCTGAGACCATGTCCAAGCTGGAAGATATCTATTTGCCATACAAACCTAAGCGAAGAACAAAGGCCACTATTGCCAGAGAAAAAGGCTTAGAGCCACTTGCTGAGCAGGTTTTTGAGCAAAAGTCTTTTAATCTGGAAGCTGAAGCAGAGAAGTTTGTGGATGCTTCTAAAGAGGTAAATAGCATAGAAGAAGCATTGCAGGGCGCCCGTGATATCATGGCTGAGTGGATTAATGAAAAGGCAGAGTTGAGAGAAAAGATGCGAAAGCTTTTCCTCAATGAAGGTGTTTTTTCATCGAAAGTTCTACCTGGAAAGGAACAAGAAGCGATCAAATACAAGGACTATTTTGAATGGTCTGAACCTATAAAAACCGCGCCGTCTCACCGTGTATTGGCGATGAGAAGAGGGGAGAAAGAGCTTTTCCTGATGCTGGATTCGGTGCCAGAAGAAGCATCTGCGATCTATCAGATGGAGAAAATGATTCTTGCCGATGCGGCAAATTCTTCAGTAGATCAGGTGAAGCTCGCCATTAAGGAAGGTTACAAAAGATTGCTAAAGCCAAGCATGGAAACAGAAGTTCGTCTGTTTACCAAGCGTAAAGCGGATGAGGAAGCTATCAAAGTATTTACAGAGAATCTTCGTCAACTGCTACTTGGGGCTCCTTTGGGAGAGAAGTCCGTGATGGCGATTGATCCCGGGTTCCGAACAGGCTGTAAGTTGGTTTGTCTGGGCCCACAAGGTCAATTCTTGCATTATGAAGCTATTTTCCCGCACGAAGCCAATCGCAGAAATCAGGAAGCTGCGATGAATGTAAAAGGATTGGTGGAGAAATTTGGGATTGAAGCTATAGCGATAGGTAATGGTACAGCAGGTCGTGAGACAGAAGCTTTTGTAAAAGGTCTTGGCCTACCAAAATCTGTGATCGTAACCATGGTCAATGAATCTGGGGCATCGATTTACTCTGCTTCAGATGTGGCTAGGGAGGAATTTCCTGATCTGGATTTGACAGTGAGAGGAGCTGTTTCTATTGGTCGCCGACTGATGGACCCATTGGCAGAATTGGTGAAAATCGATCCGAAATCTATCGGAGTTGGTCAATACCAACATGATGTAGATCAGAATGCCTTGAAAAATGCGCTTGACGACACGGTGATGTCTGTAGTAAATGGAGTAGGAGTAGAAGTGAATTTAGCTTCCAAGCAACTGTTGACTTATGTGTCAGGTTTGGGACCTACGCTCGCGCAAAATATTATTGATTTCAGAAATGAGAATGGACCTTTCAAGAGTCGCGCTCAACTGAAAAAAGTACCAAGACTTGGAGATAAAGCCTTTGAGCAAGCAGCTGGTTTCCTGAGAATCAGTAAAGCAAAACATCCGCTGGATTCTTCTGCAGTTCACCCAGAGCGCTATGCCTTGGTAGAGAAGATGGCCAAAGATGTGAATGCTTCGGTTTCAGATTTGATGAGTTCGGATGACTTGAGAAATCGAATTTCCCTAAAGAATTACGTGTCCGAAACGGTTGGTTTGCCTACGCTTCAGGATATTTTGGAGGAACTTGCAAAACCAGGAAGAGATCCACGTGAGACTTTCGAAGTTTTTGCTTTCGAAGAAAGTGTGAACAGCATGTCTGATCTAAAAGTGGGAATGAAGCTACCAGGCGTGGTGACTAATATTACGGCTTTTGGAGCTTTCGTAGATGTGGGAGTTCATCAGGATGGTTTGGTGCATTTGAGTCACCTGGCAGATCGTTTTGTAAAAGACCCGAATGAGATTGTATCAGTGAATCAAAAAGTGCAAGTGACAGTGATGGAAATCGATATTCCACGTAAGCGAGTTGGGCTGAGTATGAAGTCAGATCCATTTGCGGAGCGAGGAAAAAAGGTGGAAAAAAAACCAGAGGTCAAAACTCAAGCAAAAGAATCTGAAGGATCGATGGCTGATAAGCTGAAGATGCTGAAAGGGAAGTTTGGAGGTTGATCCTTTCTTTTAACCACAAAGTACGCTGAGGTGACGCAGAGAAGGCGCTGAGAGTTATGAAGTAGTGAGTGTCTTCACTCACTACTATTCTATTTTTATACTTCAGCCATAATTAGAGTCTCCACTAACTGATTTGAAAATGTGAGTGAAGACAGTCACATGGGCGGAGTTTTTCAATACATCATCCCAAGTACCCACAATGGCACTTTTTTACCAAAGCCATGCTCGATCTCATCGGCTGCAATGAGGTAGTTTTCGTGGTGGTTGACTTGGCTTGAATCTTTATTTTTGCCACCAACTTCTATCGCTAGATCATCCACTTGGAAGTCACCTGACTTTGGAAGTCGGATTTCTTTTTTGATGTTTTTGAGTTGATTTAGTAGAAAGGTTTCCCGCACCGAACCGATTTCTGGAGTAGCCTTTAATGCGTAGGATAGATTGGTGTTTTCTAAGTACACTTTATCAGGCTTTTGTAAAAGTGAAATGCCTTTACCTTCTGCGATTAGGAAATTAAGTAATCTGGCTTTTTCTAATTGGGTAAGCCATTCATACACTGAGTCCCGACTGGTTTCCACTTTTCTTGCAATCGAAGATACATTCGGTTTGAAAGGAACTGACTCTGCCAATACACCAAGCAATTTTTTGACTTTATAAGCTGTTCCAGCATTGTAATCAGCTATAAATGCCAGATCAGACTCAACTACAGTGTTGATGATCTGCTGGAGGAAAACCGGGATGGATTCTGGGTTTGACTCGGTGATGATGGGGAGATAACCCCTTTTCAAGTACTCCTTGAATGCTGGTAGGGGTTGGAGTTTTGAGGTGATCTCAGGAGTGATTTGTGAATGTGAATTCTGGATTTCTACAAGAGAAACTGGTAGAAAATTCTTCTCTTGAGTTAAATTCAAGTATTCCCGAAACGACATTCCTGGTAATTCATAGCTGATCACGCGGCGACTCAAATCGGATTCACCTCTATAAATATCCAGTGCTGAAGAGGAGGAGAATACCACTTTCAGATCAGGATATGAATCATAAATATTCTTGAGCTCCCGTGACCAATTCGGGTATTTGTGAACTTCATCGATGAATAAAAAGCGACCACCATTTTCGTAAAAAGTTGCGGTTGTCTCTACCAGATTGTGAGTATAAAACCAATAGTGATCAGCAGAAAAGTATAGCGCTTCGTAGGATTGAGGCTTTATGCCATACTTGATTCGTTGGAGCATTAAGGTTGTTTTGCCAGAACCTCTAGGCCCTTTAATGGCAATCATCCGCTGATTCCATTCTATTTTATCAAAAAGGTACCTGAAGAACTTACCGTCAGTTTGATTGAGTAAGTTTTGGGAATTTGAAAATAGAATATCCATTATTTGTCGAATCTATTCTGCAAATATATTTAATAATTGTCGAATAAAAACTACATAAATATATTTATATTGTCTTTTCAAATCGACAAAATAGATTCCGCTATTAGTGATTAGCTATTCTAAAACTCTTTCCGTGATGTAAGTCGCCAATTTTAAATTCATAATTTTCAATTCTCAACAACAAAAAACTAAAAACTAACAACTATCCTTAACTCCTTCCTCCGAAAATCGCTGAACCGATTCTCACCATCGTACTTCCTTCTTCCTGAGCGATCAGGTAATCCCCGCTCATCCCCATGGAAATATCTTCGAGTTGGACGAATTCTGGAAGTGGACGACTTTTCAACTCTTCAAAAAGGGTCTTCAAATTTCTGAATTCCTTTCTGACTTGATCTTTATTTTCTGTGAAGGTTGCCATTCCCATTAGTCCTTGAATTTTCACATGACTTAGGCTTAGGAAATCCGGATTGGTGAGCATTTCATCTAATTCTCCCTTATCAAAACCGAACTTGGTTTCTTCTTCGGCTATGTGCATTTGGAGTAGCACATTAATCTTTCTATCGATCTTTTCCCCTTGCTTGTTGATCTCCTTAAGAAGCTTGAAGGAATCCACTCCATGAATCAAATGCACGAAGGGAGCTATGTATTTAACCTTATTACTTTGCAAGTGGCCGATCATATGCCATTTGACATCTTCAGGCATTTCTGGTTGTTTCACCTGAAGTTCCTGCACTTTATTCTCTCCAAAATCCCTAATTCCAGCCGAATAGGCAGTTTTTAGATCTTCGAGTGGTTTGGTTTTACTCACTGCTACCAGTAGGCATTCTTGATTTAAGAATGTTTTTTTTACTACTTGAAGGTTGGCTTTGATGTCCATTTTCTATTTTTATGCTTTACGTTTTTCTAAAAGGACCAAAACAAAGATATGGCGATCATTAGTACTTTGCTAAAAAAAGGCATTCGACTGAGAGAGAGTTTAGAACAAGAATATTCTCATCCACTAGAACTTCAGCGTCAGGAATTGAAGAAATTATTGATTCATGCAGCTGAAACTGAAATAGGCAAAAAGTATGATTTCCCTAAAATACTGAAAGGTTTTCGCCGTGGTGAAGATGAGTTTTATGAGCGATACAAGGCTCAGGTTCCGATTTACGATTATGATCGCATACACAGCGAGTGGTGGTATAAGCTTCTGGAAGGGAAGTCAAATATAACTTGGCCAGGTCCAGTCCGACATTTCGCATTGAGCAGTGGGACATCAGGAGCTACTTCCAAGTTTATACCCATTACGAAGGATATGGTGAAAGCTATTCGTAGAACAGGCGTTCGTCAGATTTTATCTCTTTCAAAATATGACTTGCCAGCTTCACTTTTGACCAAAGGGATTTTGATGCTTGGGGGAAGTACAGATTTAGAGTTTAACGGTACCTATTTCTCAGGTGATCTCAGCGGGATTACCACTGGTAGATTGCCGATTTGGTTTCAGCGTTTTTATAAGCCAGGGAAAAAGATCTCAAGAAGCAAAAACTGGGGGGATAAACTAGATCAGATCGTAGAGAAAGCTGAATCCTGGGATATAGGTATTATCGTAGGTGTGCCGGCTTGGCTTCAGATATTGATAGAAAAAATCATTGAGCGGTACCAGCTCAATAACATTCATGAGATCTGGCCAAACCTCCAGATTTTCGTGCATGGGGGAGTTTCCTTTGAACCTTACAGAAAAGGTTTTGAGAGGCTATTGGGTAAGCCACTTTTATACCTTGAAACCTATTTGGCTTCAGAAGGATTTCTGGCATTTCAGGCTTTGCCAAATCGAAAATCCATGCGCTTAGTACTCAACAACGGTATTTTTCATGAGTTTGTACCATTCAATGAGGAGAATTTTGATGAGGAAGGAAATATCCGAGTCGATGCGAATACTTTCAAAATTGATGAGATTGAGGAAGGTAAAGATTATGCACTACTGATCAGCACTTGCGCTGGAGCATGGCGATATTTGATTGGAGACATCGTCCGTTTTGTATCAAAAGAAGAATCAGAAATTATAATTACGGGTAGAACAAAGCATTTTTTAAGTCTATGTGGAGAGCATCTTTCGGTGGATAATATGAACAAAGCCATTGAGCTGACAGCTGAAGAACATGATATGAATATTCGTGAGTTCACTGTTCTTGGAGTGCCTCACGGAAGTTTGTTTGCGCATCATTGGTTCATAGGGTCGGATGATAAAGTCAAAAAAAGTTTGTTAAAAAAGTCCATTGATGCGAATTTGAAGGTGCTCAATGATGACTATGCTGTGGAGCGTAACCATGCCTTGAAGGAAGTAAAAGTCACGGTGTTGCCTTCTTCCTTCTTTTATGATTGGCTAAAAGAGCAGGGAAAAGAAGGAGGACAATACAAATTTCCAAGGGTGCTGAAGGGTGATAAAGCTGCAAGTTGGCAGGAGTTTCTGCTCAAAAATGAGGTGAAGTTGTGAGTCAGGCTTTGATGGAAGGAGTAAGCATGGGATTGTTGCTGTCGGCAATGATAGGCCCTGTGTTTTTCACTTTAATCCAAAGTAGTCTGGAAAACGGTTTTCGTTATGCTACGATGGTTGCTTTGGGGATTTTGACTAGTGATACGCTCTATGTCTTACTTACTTTTTTTGGTATTAAGTTCTTGGCAGAGGCTACTTATTTTGAGTCTATTTTGGGCTATGTAGGTGGAGCTATTTTGATTGGTTTTGGAATAAGCTATCTAGTGAAAAGACAAAGCGTCAAACCTGAAGCTAGCTTAGAGGAGGTTAGAAAAGCCAAGAAGCGAAGTGCCTTTCTGAAAGGATTCAGTATCAATGGAATCAATCCTTTTGTGCTGCTTTTCTGGATTTCAATTGCCAGCTTGGTTCATCTCAAGGAATCGTATGATTCAGCGGATGTATGGCTTTATTATGCTGGAATTCTTGTTACGGTTTTCTCCATAGATTTGACAAAAGCCTACATAGCAAAGAAGCTATCCCAATTTGTGACTCCCAAGTTTATGTTTTGGCTGAACAAAGCAGTGGGAATAGCCATGATAGGTTTTGGTTTCCGGCTGATTTGGTTTGCGATGGGGTAGGTTTTTAAACCGTAGATTCTATAAGTCAGGGTGTTGGGTAGCTTTAAAAACAATCTATCTCACAAGTGAGTTGAAATTTCAGATTTCTTACCTGTTTTAAATCTTTTCTTATGCTCAGCAAATCCCCTTCGTACTCACTTATACTTTTTATAGCCTTGCTTACTGCGGTTTTCATTCCTCTTGATACTTTGGCACAAAATATCCCCGAGCTTCAGAAGTTTAATCAAACCAGAATTTCGTACAACGAAAAAGGAATGCTGATTTTGGGAGGTTGGGCAGTAGGAAATATGATTTGGGGTGGTATGGCAGCAAGCCAGACGAGTGGACAAACGCAGGCTTTTCACCAAATGAATCTGTACTGGAATTCGGTGAATTTAGTCATTGCTGGATTTGGATATTGGCAAGCAACTAAGGAAAATGCTGGAGTCGAATTTTGGAATACTATGGATGCTCAGCAGAATATGGAGAAAATATTGCTGTTCAATGCTGCGCTGGATGTGGCCTATATCGCTGGAGGTATGTATTTGAAAGAGCGTGGACTGCGGATCAGCAAAGATAAGTTTGTGGGATTTGGCAAGTCAATTATCCTCCAAGGTGCATTTCTGCTGACATTTGATGCCGTGATGTATACTTTTCACCATACACATGCTAAGGAACTTCCGCAGATCGTTAATCAGATTAGTTTGGGCCCAACGGGATTCAACATTGCTATGCCACTTGGGGCCATGAAATGATGCGCCAATGACTATGTGATTTCTAAGCTGTGATTTCTGCTAAACCTCCCTGTCCTTTGTAGTTTGTATCAGCCTGCAAAAAAGAATCCCTCCAGCTTTCACCAGAGGGATTTGTAGATATTAAGCTTAACTGAGATTAGTCAGCAAGATATTTTATAACTGGAGTGTAATCCATGTCAAATGCTTCTGCTACTGCCTGAAACACAATGTCTCCATTGATAATATTCAAGCCTGGCACTAAGTCTGGGTTGTCCTGAGCTGCTTTTTTCCAACCTTTATCTGCCAGTTGCATAGCATAAGGAAGGGTTGCGTTAGTCAAAGCCAAAGTAGAAGTGTAAGGTACCGCACCTGGCATGTTAGCAACACAGTAGTGAACCACATCATCAATTACAAAAGTAGGATCTTGGTGAGTAGTAGGCTTACAAGTTTCGATGCAACCTCCCTGATCTACCGCCACGTCCACTAATACAGTACCTGGAAGCATTTCTTTAAGCATATCACGCGTGATCAAGTGAGGAGCTTTAGCGCCTGGAATCAATACCGCACCAATAATCAAGTCATGATTCTGAATCAATTTTCTGATGTTAAATTCATTAGACATCATGGTATTCACATTTGCTGGCATTACGTCAGCCAAATAGCGCAAGCGTTGTAGATTGAGATCCATGATAGTCACGTCAGCACCGAGTCCAGCAGCCATCCAAGCAGCCTGAGTACCTACGATACCACCGCCAAGAATCAATACTTTAGCAGGAAGTACACCTGGTACGCCTCCGAGAAGAATACCTCTTCCTCCAAGTGGTTTCTCCAGATAGTTTGCGCCTTTCTGTACAGCCATTCTACCAGCTACTTCAGACATAGGGATCAAAAGAGGAAGACTTTTGTCTGCTCTTTCTACCGTCTCATATGCCAGACACACAGACTTACTTGCCACCATTGCTTTAGTCAATGGCTCATAGGAAGCAAAGTGAAAATAGGTGAACAACAATTGATTTTCTTTGATCAGTTTGTATTCTGATTCAATAGGCTCTTTTACCTTCATAATCATCTCAGCGATTTCATATGTGGCTTCGATAGTAGGGAGAATAGTAGCGCCAGCTTCTACATACACTTCATCTGGGAATCCACTTCCTTCACCAGCAGTATGTTGAACGTATACAGAATGACCTCTTTTTACTAATTCTTTAGCACCGGCAGGGGTAAGCGCTACACGGTTCTCGTTGTTTTTGATTTCCTTAGGAACACCTATAATCATGACTTCTATATTTGGATTTAAATAAATTCGCGCACAAATATAATAAGCGGGAGGCTATCAATTTGCACGGTAAAGAATAGTATTTGGTATGCTTTCGAAAAAACTAAGATTTCAAAATTTAATTTCGATTAACTTGATAAGTGTTTAATATATTTTAAAAATCCACTTTTAAGCATTGATAATTTTGAGGTGAATTTTTAGCTAAACGCTTGGTTTATAGGGGGCAATGTTTTTGATTTTCCTACTTCTATTATTGTCTATCGATCCATTATCAAAATTTAATTCTGTTTAGGTTCGTGATTCACCGTTCTTTCAAAATTTTTGATTGAAAAATAATAATAATGAAATTTGCATAGAAATGGGATTTGGCTATTTTTGAATGATTCAAAAAATCATAAAAGCAAAACCCAGATAACTTTAGTAAATTAACCTTTATGTCAGAAGTTCAATCAGTACCTAAAAACCTGAATTCTCCGAATCTTTCTAAGGAAGCTGTACTTGAAGACTTTCGAGTCGCGATGATTAGTAGGCATGCCTCGTTGGTTGGTAGGAAAGAGGTTTTTATGGGAAAGGCGAAGTTTGGGATTTTTGGAGATGGTAAGGAGATTGCCCAAATAGCTATGGCAAGAGCCTTCCAACTTGGAGATTTCCGATCAGGTTATTACCGTGATCAGACATTTATGCTGGTAATTGGTGAGCTGACATTGCAGCAATATTTTTCTCAACTCTACGCATATACCAATGTCGAGGCAGAGCCAGCGAGTGCTGGGCGCCTAATGAATGGTCACTTCGCCACTCGATCTCTCCATGAGGATGGAAGCTGGAAGGATCTAACAAAAAAATATAATTCGGCTGCAGATATTTCTCCTACAGCTGCTCAAATGCCTAAACTTCTTGGTTTAGCTTATGCTTCAAAGCTTTTTAGAGGAAATAAAGGGTTGAAGGATATGACCAAGTTTTCTGTAAATGGCAATGAGGTCGCTTGGGGTACTATCGGAAATGCATCTACTTCTGAAGGTATGTTTTTCGAAACCATCAATGCCGCCGGCGTGATGCAGGTTCCTATGGTGATTTCTATATGGGACGATGGCTACGGTATTTCTGTGCCAAATGAGTTTCATACGACCAAAGGCAGCATTTCTGAAGCCTTAGCTGGTTTCGAAAGAACAGATTCACAAAAAGGCATTGAAATAATCCGAGTTAATGGCTGGGATTATGAGGCTTTGTTAAATGCATATGTTGAAGCAGGTGAATTGGCGAGAACCTCCCATGTGCCAGTTTTGATTCACGTGCTGGAAATGACACAACCGCAGGGACATTCTACTTCGGGTTCCCACGAGCGATATAAAGATAAAAAGCGTCTTCAATGGGAGAAAGATTGGGATTGTATTTCCAAATTCAGAGAATACATCTTAAGCAACAAGATTGCCAGTGCAGATACATTAGATAAAATAGAAGCTGAAGCAAAAGCAGTGGTAAAGCAAGAGAAAGAAGCTGCTTGGACCAAGTTTTCTAATGACATCAAAAATGAGTTAAATGAGGCAGTAGTTCTATTGAGAGCAGCTGCACAACATAGTACACGCAAAGTTCTAATCAATCAACTTGCAGAAGAACTATCCAAGACTATCAACCCTATAAGAAAGGACGTTATAGTAGCAGTGAGAAAGGCGCTGTTGATTTTAAGATTGGATGCTCCTGCGGCCAAGGCCGATTTGAAAGCTTGGTATGCGAAGCAGACAGATCTGAATTTCGATAGGTATAATAGTCATCTATATAGTCATTCAGAATGGAGCGTGTTGAATGTGGAGGAGGTGCCTGCAAAATTCAATGACAAGTCGCTATATGTCGATGGTAGAGAAATTTTGCAGTCTTATTTTGATTACACCTTAGAGAAGGATCCGCGTTTCTTTACGTTCGGTGAAGATGTTGGGAGAATTGGAGATGTGAATCAGGCTTTTGCAGGGCTTCAAGCTAAGTATGGAGAGCTAAGAGTTTCAGATACAGGTATTAGAGAATGTACAATTATAGGTCAGGGGATTGGGGCTTCCTTGAGGGGTTTACGACCACTGGCTGAGATTCAATATTTAGATTATCTGCTATATGGCCTTCAGATGCTTGCAGATGACGTGGCTTGTCTACAGTACCGCACCAAAGGAGGTCAAAAAGCTCCTATGATAGTCCGTACCAGAGGTCATAGATTGGAAGGCGTTTGGCATTCTGGTTCACCTATGGGAATGATACTTTCTACGCTGAGAGGCATGGTGGTGTGCGTTCCTAGAGATATGACACAGGCAGCAGGAATGTATAATGCGCTGTTGAAATCTGATGAGCCGGCAATAGTAATTGAATGTCTGAATGGCTATAGGTTGAAAGAAAAAATGCCTTCAAATTTGGGTGAATATACTGTCGCACTTGGCAAGCCTGAGATTCTAAGAGAAGGAAGCGATCTGAGCATAGTGACTTATGGTTCTATGTGTAAAATCATAATGGAAGCAGCTAACGAACTTGCGGAAATTGGGATTGAAATAGAGGTGCTGGATGTGCAGACTCTATTACCGTTTGATGTTCACGGGATTATAGGAGAATCTATCAAGAAGACAAATCGTGTGATTTTTGCAGATGAGGATGTGCCTGGTGCCGGATCAGCATTTATGCTTCAGCAGGTGATAGAGGGGCAAGAAGTGTTTAAATACTTAGATTCAGAACCTCAGACGATTACGGCAAAACCACATAGACCGGCCTATTCTTCTGATGGAGATTATTTCTCCAAACCTAGTGTAGAAGATGTAGTAGAGAAAGTATATGCGATGATGAATGAGGTGAATCCAAAAAAATATCCATCGATATAAAGAAAGTATTCGATTCAATATATAGAAAAAGCCCTTTTAAAGGGCTTTTTCTATATTAATGCTTAATCACCTTAACTGCCGTTCCACTTGCAGTGACCATGAGCATTCCATCACGAATGGTTTCATAGTCTAGATCAATTCCAACTATTGCATTTGCTCCGAAAGCTCTAGCTTGCATTTCCATTTCATTCATAGCGGTTGCTTTTGCCTCTCTAAGTACCTGCTCGTATGCTGAAGAACGCCCTCCGACTATATCTGTGATACTGGCGAAAAAGTCTTTAAATAAATTGGCTCCTATGATGGTTTCTCCTGAAACAATTCCTAGATATTGTTCCACGCTATAGCCATCAAGCGTGTTAGTAGTTGTTACAATCATTGTGATAAGTTAATAGTTTTAGAATATGTAATTATGTCACACTTCACGAATTTACGAGCCAAAAGTTTGAAGTGGGGTTAGGCTTCTTTTCTTTTTAAAAGTAAAACTAGTTAGGCTAATTAGAATAAATAAACAATTGTAAGTTTTAGTTCTGATATTTTGATTCCAATTTTTGTGATATTTGGTTTGCGTATAAACCCAACCTTCGTTTAGGAATCTGATGATTTCTTGAAAATTTTAGCTCATGAATCAATTTAGTCAATTTGATATTTCTGATGTTTTCAATGAAATTAATGATCCTTTATTCATCATAGATGAAGAGGAGGTTATATTTTTCAATAAGTTTTTCATTGAAAATTTTCTCCCAATCTCTGATAATTGGATGGATTTTTTTAAGGATGATGAGCTATTAAAGGAATTGGAAGATTTTTTTGAATCCGGTGAAATACCCAAAAATACAATCATACAGGATTTTGAGACCAAAATAGCCAGTGATCACGATTTTGAATGGTCATTTGCCAATCTTCCTTCAAGCTACACTTCCAAGTTTCTGATAGTAAGAGGCCACGATATGAAGTTCCAAAAAGATTGGAACAATAAGGAGTTGCTACTTCATGCACAAGGATCCTTTCCAGAAGAACTGAAATATGTGCAAAGTATTCTTTCTAATAGCCATGATCTGATTGCAATATTGGATGAAGAAGGGAATTATAAATTTGTCAGCCCATCTGTAGGTGAGAAAATGGGGTTTCCTGTGGAGGAAATCATTGGTAAAAATTATAAAGAACTTATACAGTCTGGAGTTTTGGAATTGGTTGTGGGTAGTTTCGAGGAAGTTTTCAATGCAAATGAAGATGTCAGTATAGATTTTTGGGTAAAGCAGAGAAATGGGAAAAGAGTCTATTTGGAAAGTTTTGCGAAAAACTTGCTTCACCATCCTCAGATCAATGGGATTCTATTTAGTTCTCGGGATATTACGAATTATATAGAGACAAAGAATTCTCTCAAAAGAAGGTATGAAATAGAAAATTTGATTTATCAGATTTCAAGCCAGTTGATCAAATCTTCCTCATTGAAGATTGAGACTCTTTTTAAAGATTCGTTAAAATATTTTGAAGAGTTTTTTAAGACAGTCAAATCGCAGGTTTTCATTTTCAATAAGGATTCCGAGCGATTCGAATCTCTGGCGGGATTAGAATTGAATCCGAATGAATCTGCCTTTTATACAGATGTAGAATTACTCAAGCTGGTTGAAAATTGTAAGGAAGGTCTTGAAGCGGGGGAAGTTTCGCTAAAGCCTTGCGGTGTATCGTCGGTGTTGCTCATACCAATGATTTCCAAGTCTCAGATGAATGGTGTGATTGCGCTTGTTTTAGACTCTATTTCAAAGCAGGATAATGAGCTTCAGATCTTCCGCCAATTGGGAGACCTATTGGCGAGCGCTTATGAAGGAAGCCAACTGACTAAGAGGATAGAGAGAAATGAGAGTTTGTTGACCACGACTGAATTGCTCTCAAAATCAGGATCTTGGCGATTTAACAATTCACTCAAGATATTTTTCATTTCCGAAGGTCTATCTAATCTTTTTGAGTTTGAAGGAGACCTAGGGGCTGCGGATTTTTCAACTTTGATTTATAAAATAGAGAAATTAAGTCGACCTGATTTCATTAAGAATCTAAAAGGTGTCATTAGGGATTTGAACAAAGCTTCCGGGGAGTTTGTGATTAAAAATAGCTTAGGGAAATCCACCTATATCAATTATGAAATTGAAGCCAGAAAGGATACGCTGACTCAAGGTCTAGAAGTCTTTGGCTTTTGCAATGATATTACGCATAGGAGAGCAACGGAGAATTACCTGAAGCTGCAATCTCAAATATTGGCACAAGTAAGCGATCCTATTCTAGTGACAGATATAAATCTAAATGTGATCTATCTGAATGGAGCAGCAGTTCAGTTGTGCTGTCCTGAATCAGCTTCAGGGTTTTCAGGTCAAATAGATGAATTGTTTAAGCTAAAGCTGGAAGATGGGAGAGATCTAAAAGAGGTTTCCTCGAAGTTGAAAGTAGGAGGACATTGGAAAAAGGTAGCCTATTTAGAGAATAAACAAACTGAATCTGCACCTTTCGAAATTTCCATTCAGATGTTTCAAGCTGAACAAGGAGATCTCATTGGGTATTCTTTCATTTTGCGCAGCCTAGTAGAAAAGTATGAAAACGAGCGAGTAGCTAAGCGAGCTCAAATGATTGTAGAAAATAGCTCTGCAGTGTTATTCAGGGTAGATCCAGAGAAATCTTATGTCATTGATTTTATCTCAGAGAACATACGTCAATATGGGTATAAGTCTTCGGAGCTAAAATCTATTTCCTTTGTGGATTTTCTTCATCCTGACGACGCGAAAAATATTAGATTCCATGCTGAACAGGCAAAAGGGAGTTCTGGAATTCCTTCAGTTTCTGGAGAGTACAGGTTTAGGAAAGCGGATGGCACTTATGCATGGGTAGAAGATCGTACCTATGACGTATTGAATGATCAGGGTGATATTATCCTACACGAAGGATATCTCCAAGATATAACTGATCGCAAAAATCTTGAGATTTTCAATCAAGAAAAAGATAAGCTCTATCGTATACTGGCGGCTAATATTCCAGGGATTAATATCTTTTTGCTCGATAAGGACAGGAATTTTATTTTGGCTGAGGGTACAAACTTCGAATATTGGGAGATGTCCCGTTTGGATTTTGAAGGCAAAAATATATCCGAAATCTCCTTGACTGATTATGCCATTCTGGAAACGCTAATTCATCAGGTTTATATAGATAGAGAAATAGTTGAAACGGAGTTTACTGTTAAGGATCGATTTTATCATCGTATCATCAGACCTATCCTTGAGAATGGAGAAGTGAAGTATGCCTTAAGTGTAGTTAGGGATAAAACTGAAGAGCAACAGACAGAAGAGAATCTTTTAAAGTCAGAAGAAAAGTATAGAACGCTAGTAGAGGAATCCACTGAGATTATTTTCTCGCTATCTGAGAAATTTGATTTGTCTTATATATCTCCAAATGTTCGGCAGTTTCTAGGGTATGCTGCTGAAGATGTGATAGGGAAAAGTATATTAAATTATTTGAACCCTGAGGATCTGGACGTCTTCCAATCCATGCTTGGCGAAACACTTGACTTTTTGGCTGAAAACCAATATTTAGAATTCCGGGTAAAGCATATAGATGGACATTACCGCGTGTTCAGCTCGAACGGTAAAATGGTCAATAACCGAGAAGGAGGCGGTCGCAATTATACGGGAATAGCCAGAGATATAACGGAGTTAAAACAGACCCAAAAGGATTTGTTTCACGCAAAGGAAAGGGCAGAAGAGGCATCACGCGTTAAGTCCCAGTTTTTATCGATTATGAGTCATGAGATACGTACTCCGATGAATGCAGTGATTGGATTGTCTCATTTACTGGTGGAGGAAAACCCAAGAGAAGATCAATTAGAAATCCTCAATACCCTTCAATTTTCAGCAGAGAACCTAATGGTGCTCATCAATGATATCCTTGACTTTAACAAAATTGATTCGGGGAAAGTAGATCTTGAGCATGTCTCCTTTGATTTAAGGGTTTTAATAAATAGGATTGCACATTCTTACAGCTTTCATGCGAAGGAAAAAGGTTTGAAAATTAGTGCTGAAATTGATGCAGAGATACCCAATACATTAATCGGAGATTCCGTTCGTATTAGTCAAATCATGAATAATTTACTTTCCAACGCAATCAAATTCACGAATGAAGGGCAAATTCAACTTTATCTGCAATTGGTAAATGCCTCCAATAATGAGTGTGAAATTAAGTTTGGAATCAAAGACTCTGGAATTGGAATCCCAGAAGATAAGCTAATTTCAATATTCGAAGCATTTACTCAAGCATCAACAGATACTACCCGTAAGTTTGGAGGGACAGGTTTAGGACTAGCTATTGTAAAAAGATTAGTAGAACTTCACGACGCGAAAATCAAGGTGTCATCTGCCTTGAATGTTGGTACTGTCTTCGAGTTTACATTGAAATTTACTAGTGTGGAAGAAAATAATTTGGCTCATACTCAACAATTAGAAAATATAGAAAGATCCTTGCACGATGCATCTATTCTGGTAGCAGAAGACAACATCGTTAATCAGATATTGATCAGGAAATTTCTGAAAAAATGGCATGTTGGCACTCTGGTTTTAGCATCAGATGGTCAAGAGGCAATCGATGAGTTCAACAATGGCTTATTTGATATAGTGCTGTTAGACATACAGATGCCAGTCATGGATGGGTTTGCGGTCGCAAAGTTGATTCGTGAAAACAAGGATTCTAACAAAGCTCAAGTCCCAATTTTAGTCCTTTCAGCAAGTTCGTACCAGGAAATAAAAGAAGAGATGGAAGAATCTGGAATTGATGATTTTGTAGAAAAACCATTCACTCCAGCAGACTTGTATCAGAAAGTAACAGAATATCTGAAGCCAAAAGATCGCAGTTAAAATCGGTTTAGCATTAATTTTGCCTGTGGGCTATGGATTCACGCAAGCTTATTTCAAATCGACCCTTCAATGCCTCTTTTTAATAAATCCATAGTTTTGCTTTTTATTTTTTTTATAGTTGCTGAAGCACATGCTCAGCAATTAATGACAAAACGATCGACTTTCTATGCCTTGCTAGGTACGTCGGGAGGCAAACTCAACCAGTTTGACAAAATGCTTGAAGAGCGAGGCTTAACAGGTTTGCAAAATAGATATCAGACGATCGGATTGGGGTATCAGGCAAGAATCAATGATTTTGTCATTGGAATGGACGTGTTCCACAATAGAGGAGGAGTGAGTGAATTGGACAACTTTAGAATGAACTATAGAACGTCCAGAGCCTTGCTTAATGTTGGCTATTCATTTACTGAAGAGTCACGTTTTCAGCTTATACACTACATGTCATTGGGAGTTGGTTTTCTCAATTTTCAAATGCTACCATCCGAAAAGCCAGATGATTTAGAAGCCTTTTTAGCTAAGCCAGAGCAAGGTTTTGTTCTTAGAGAAAAGGATATCCAAAAAGGAACGTTTCATTATGGTAATTTTCTGACCGAGATAGGCTTTCAATTAAGCTATGATTTCGACTTGCCTAATAGGGCAGAAGCACTTCAAATCATTACTAAAGTGGGGTATTCATTCAGTCCATTGGAAGGAAAATGGAATATGAAAGGGATCTCTTTTGACAATGCACAGAGTGGAGCATTTATAAGAGTAGGAGCTGGGATTTCTCTTCCAGATCGAAATTTCTTCTACAAAGATGCAAGCATAGGTATTTCATTGATTCGAGGTATACACTTTTCAACAGCTAAGGAATTCAATTCCAAATTAGAAGCTGCAGGTCTTAATCCACTGAACGGTACTCCTACTAATTGGGGGTTGAGGATTTTGGGAAATACGGAACGGATATTATATGGGGCAGAACTCTATAACTTAGCCTTACATGGAGATGCTGAAACCAATAAGGAACATTCTTTAAATAGCTTGAGAGTTTACGGCAACTTTGGTTACAACTTGATTGAATATAGAAATTTCGGTTTGGGAGCACTCGCTGGTCTGGGTTACGGTAATATCCGTTATACTTTATCCACGGAAAATAAGCCTGATTTTCCGGAATTATTTCAGCAGCGTGAATTTGACGGATATTTGAAAAATAGTGGGTTGATGGTCAAGCCGGAGGTTTTTGCTGAATATGGAATACCTATGACAAAGAGACAACTTTTTGATTTAGTGCTTACAGCAGCTGCTGGTTATGAAATACCGTTGGCTAATTACAAACTTGGAGATTATAGTATGTCCAGCTATATGGCAGGCCCATATTTAAGTTTTGGAGTAGGAATAAGGCCATGATTTTTATGCTTTTGGTAATGCGATTCTATATTTAGTAAGTCCTTTTAAGGAAATCCGCTGTTTTATTATCAAAATGCTATTACCTTTGAGTTGCTTATCGAGAAAGACCGAGGGAAGGGCCCTATGACGTCTTAGCAACCTGAAAATAAGGTGCTAACTCCCATTCCGGATATCCGGAAACAGATGAGCGGACTAGTACTTTGTACTTTTCTCCGTGTGTTGCTCGACAAGCTTTTAGATTAACGAAAGATTAGTATGCAAAACAGAACGGAATCCTTACTTCAACAACTTTCTCAGAGAATTTTGATACTCGATGGAGCCATGGGTACCATGATTCAGCGATATACACTTACTGAGGAGGATTTTAGAACACCTGAGCTTGCCTCACATCCTAAATCACTCAAGGGTAACAACGATCTCCTTTCTCTGAGCAAACCTCAGATCATCAAGGATATTCATGCCGAATACTTTAAGGCTGGAGCAGATATTATAGAAACTAACACCTTTTCTGCCACTACAATAGCTCAAGCGGATTATGAGCTTTCTCATTTAGCTTATACTATCAATTTAGAATCTGCCAAGCTGGCTCGGGAAGTAGCTGATGAATTCACCGCGAAGAATCCGGATAAGCCGCGCTTCGTGGCTGGCGCAATTGGGCCTACCAATAGAACTGCTTCGCTTTCCCCAGATGTGAATGATCCAGGCTATCGTGCAGTTACTTTTGACCAGCTTGCGGAAGCATATTCAGAGCAAGTTCGTGGTTTGTTAGATGGTGGAGTTGATATTATTTTGGTCGAAACTATTTTTGATACGCTGAATGCCAAGGCGGCTTTGTTTGCGATTCAGGAAGTGTATGAAGAAAGAGGTATTCCACTTGATCCAAAAGAAGGAGGAATCCCTATAATGATTTCAGGTACTATCACGGATGCTTCAGGTCGCACGCTTTCTGGACAGACTACAGAAGCATTTTTGATCTCAATATCTCATGTCCCTCTGCTTTCTGTTGGATTGAATTGTGCATTGGGAGCAAAGGAATTGAGACCTTACTTGAAAGTGCTGGCACAAAAGGCTCCTTTCTTGGTGAGTGCTTATCCAAATGCAGGTTTACCAAATGAATTTGGGCAATACGATCAGGGAGCCAATGAAATGGCTGATCAGGTAAGAGACTTTTTGAAGGAAGGAATGCTCAATATTCTGGGAGGATGCTGCGGAACTACGCCTGAGCATATCTCAGCCCTGGCACATATGGCTGCGAATTTCCAGCCTAGAAAATTACAAGAAGAAGAATTAGAAGAAACGTTGGACTGAGAAGATGGCAAGAACTAATTACATGAAACTATCGGGCTTAGAGCCACTGGTTTTTACTCCAGAAATCAACTTTGTCAATATAGGCGAGCGAACTAATATTACTGGTTCGAAGAAATTTGCCCGCTTGATACTGAATGGAAACTATGATGAAGCGCTAGAAGTAGCCTTGGATCAGGTACGTGGCGGAGCTCAAGTGCTGGATGTCTGTATGGATGAAGGAATGCTTGATGGGGAGTTTGCCATGGTCAAATTCCTGAATCTTATTGCTTCAGAACCAGAGATTTCCAGAATCCCTATTATGATCGATAGTTCCAAATGGAAGATCATCGTAGCAGGATTGAAGTGTGTGCAAGGAAAAGGCATTGTCAATTCTATCTCACTGAAGAATGGGGAGGAAGAGTTTATACAGCAAGCCAAGACCGTGAAGAAATTCGGGGCTGCGGTAGTAGTGATGGCTTTTGATGAGAATGGACAAGCCGATTCCTATGAGAGACGAATCGAAATCTGTGAGAGAAGTTATAGAGTCCTGGTGGATCAAGTGAAGTTTAATCCTCAGGATATCATTTTTGACCCTAATATTTTCCCTGTAGCTACGGGAATGGACGAGCATCGCAAGAATGCTTTGGATTTCTTTAACGCTACCAAATGGATCAAAGCAAATCTACCCGGTGCCAAAGTTAGCGGTGGTGTAAGTAATGTAAGTTTTTCTTTTAGAGGGAATAATCCTGTAAGAGAAGCGATGCATGCGGCTTTCTTATACCACGCGATCAAAAGCGGGATGGATATGGGGATTGTGAATCCTAGTATGTTGGAGATCTATGATGATATTCCAAAGGATCTTTTGGATCGAGTGGAAGATGTGCTATTTGACCGTAGAGAAGATGCTACTGAGCGTATGCTTGACTTTGCTGAAACAGTAAAGTCGGCTGATAAGAAGGAAGTTGTCAATGAAGCATGGCGTTCTGATCCTGTTGCAAAGCGAATGGAGCATGCATTGGTGAAGGGGATATTGGACTTTATCGTAGAAGATACAGAAGAAGCGAGATTAGAGTTTGTAAATCCGCTGAAGGTGATCGAAGGGCCATTGATGGACGGGATGAATGTGGTAGGTGATCTTTTCGGTGAAGGGAAAATGTTCCTTCCGCAAGTGGTGAAATCTGCCCGTGTGATGAAAAAAGCCGTGGCCTATCTAGAACCATTTATGCCTCTTCCGGAAGATGGAGAAGTTTCTTCCTTGAAAAAGATCCTTTTGGCTACGGTGAAAGGCGATGTGCACGATATCGGAAAGAATATCGTGGGTGTGGTTTTGGCCTGTAATAGTTACCAAATCATAGATTTGGGCGTGATGGTGGATGCTCAGAAGATTATAGATGAAGCTGTAAAGAATAAGGTGGATATTATCGGACTGAGTGGTTTGATTACTCCATCTTTGGATGAAATGGTGAACGTGGCTTCAGAAATGGAGCGTCAGGGAATCAAAATTCCTTTACTCATCGGTGGTGCAACTACTTCGAGAATTCACACCGCTGTAAAAATAGATCCAGTATATAGCGGAACAGTAATCCATGTAATGGATGCGAGTAAGTCTGTTCCTATCGCGGGAGAAGCTATTTCTGAGGAAACAAAAGAAGCATATAGACTGAAATACAAAGAAATTTATAAGCAGCTTCGTATAGAGCATGAGGCAAAACAATCACTGAAGCAATTGGTCACTTATGAAGCAGCCAAAGCCAATCCAGTGGAGATTGATTGGGCTTCGTATGTGCCTGTAGTTCCTAAGAAGCTTGGCAGAACAGTCCTTAAAGATCTGGACTTGAATATTGTACGCAAATACATTGATTGGACTCCGTTCTTTAGTACTTGGATGCTAAGCGGGAAATTTCCAAAGATTTTCTCAGATCCTGTAGTGGGGGTGGAAGCTAAGAAAGTCTACGATGAAGCGAATGAAATGCTTGATAAGGCAATTGCTGAGAAGTGGCTTTCTGCGAATGCAGTTTTTGGACTTTATCCAGTTCAGCGGGCCGATGATGATGCCGCTGTATTTGATGTGGATGGTAAGCAATTAGCATCTTTTCACTTTTTGCGTCAGCAAGGTAAAAAAGGTAAAGGTGTGCCTAATCGTTCATTGGCGGACTATCTACATCCTTCGCAAACAGATTATTTAGGATGCTTTGCGGTGACTTCGGGTATTGGTATGGAAACCAAGCTTGCTGAGTTTCAAAAGGATGGAGATGATTACAATGACATCATGTTCAAATCTATAGCAGATAGGCTTGCAGAGGCTGCCGCTGAATACATTCACGAGCAAGTAAGAAAAGAATATTGGGGTTATTCTCAAGATGAAAATCTTGAAAATGACTCCTTGATTCGGGAAGAATATCCTGGTATCAGGCCTGCACCTGGTTATCCAGCCTGCCCAGAGCATTCAGAGAAAATTACTATTTCACAGCTTCTGGATATGGAGAATGAAATTGGTATCGAGTTGACCTCAAGCTATGCGATGTATCCGACTTCGTCAGTGTCCGGATATTTCTTTGGAAACCCCGAGAGTAAATATTTTGGTCTTGGAAAAATAGGTGAGGATCAAGTAGCCAGCTATGCCGAGCGAAAAGGAGTTTCACTTAAAGATGCGGAGCGCTTACTTTCTCCAAACCTCGCTTATCAACCTAATTTAACCCTTGCAGAACCTACCTTATGAAAATAACAGAACACTTAGGGAGCGCTAAAGACACGCTGTTTTCCTTTGAAATACTTCCTCCGCTGAAAGGTCAAAGCTTGAAGGAATTACTGGAAGGCATTGCGCCTTTGATGGATTTTAAGCCACCCTTTGTCGATGTAACTTATCATAGAGAAGAATATATCTATAAGAAGCACCCAAATGGATTGCTGGAGAAAATCAGCACCAAAAAACGACCAGGAACAGTAGGGATTTGTGCGGCGATCATGAATCGCTTTCATGTGGATGCAGTCCCTCATATTCTTTGTGGAGGATTTACCAAAGAAGAGACAGAAAATGCACTGATAGATCTAAACTTTATCGGTGTAGAAAATGTGTTGGCACTTCGCGGTGATGCACCTAAGACTGAGGGGAAATTTATCCCTGAAACTGAGGGTCATGGCTACGCCAGTGAATTGGTGGAGCAAATCTCAAAAATGAACCAAGGACGCTATTTACATGAGGAGACTGAAATTGGTTTTCAAACTGATTTTTGTGTAGGTGTGGCAGGATATCCTGAGAAGCATTTTGAAGCTCCTTCGATGAAGTTTGATCTGAAGTATCTGAAAGAAAAAGTTGATAAAGGAGCTGAATACATCGTGACTCAGATGTTTTTTGATAATCAAAAATACTTCGAATTCGTAGATCAAGTTCGCGCAGCTGGCATTACTGTGCCGATCATTCCTGGAATCAAACCAATTACTACCCTTGGACAGATTACCATGCTACCTAGAACTTTCTTCTTGGACTTGCCAGATCCGCTGATGGACGAATTGGAGAAATGTAAAACGAATGCAGAAGTCAAAGAAGTAGGGATAGAATGGTCTATTCAGCAGTGTAAGGAATTGGTGAAAAAGAAGGCGCCATCCTTGCATTTTTATACCATGAGTAAGGCAGATACTACGTATAAAATTGCTAAAGAAATATTCTAGAATTCGTTATTTTAGACAAAAAAAGCCTTCTGAATTCATTTCAGAAGGCTTTTGCTTTTACATTATTTCTTAATCTTTACGAAGTTTCAAGGTGATTTCTTCATATTTCTTTTTAGAATTATCGTCTAGTTTATCAAAGTTTTTCTCTAGCCAATCCATACTTTCCTGAGTGGTATCTTCGATATCATCAGCTGTGTTTTTAGCGCCCTTTTCTATTTCAGCTGTAGTTTTGTCCCACCAAGTTTCCACATTTTTCATGTGCATATCGGCAGTTCTTTCGAAGTTTTCAGCTTCTGCTTTACCATTTTTTACTGCAACTTCGTAGCGCTCTTCGATCATTTCAAGATTATCATCCTCAATGTCTAAGTCCTTGTAAACTTTCTCAGCTCTTGAATCTAGGCTGTCATATCTTTCGTCGATCACCGACCAGTTATGAACAGGTACCATTTTGACAGCATTTTCTACACTGTCCACATAATTTTCTAAATTTTTTGTTACCTGAACTCGGTCTGCTTCTGTGTAATTTTTTGTATCACAAGAATACAATGCTACTACTGCTGCTCCGATAGTTAAAATTGCTTTAGTTTTCATTTTCAAGATTGGTTTGGTTGTAAAATTTTAAGGTTTTGATGGTTGAATCTATTCATACCTTTGCAATACTGTTTCCAATCCCTCGTTGAAGGGAGGTTGATACTCAAAAAGTGATTCTATTGGCTCTAATCACTATTTTTGATTGGAGTAATTGAAATGTGTGTGTTATTGATTTTCCCCAGTTTAAGATAATTATTACCCAATTTTTCCATCATCTATGCATTTTAACAGATATCAAAAGCCGTTTTACTACACTTATTACGAAGTCGGTTATCTGTAAGAATTATACTTCCTACGAAATATTGTTTTGTAGTAAATGATCTTTGGTAACTTGGATCATGATAAAATTGATAGAGTGTCCGCGCGATGCGATGCAGGGAATTCCGGGATTTATTGATACAGCGATCAAAGCTGCTTATATCAATCAATTGTTGGAAGTCGGTTTTGATACCATTGATTTTGGGAGTTTTGTGAGTCCGAAAGCTATCCCACAGATGCGCGATACAGCAGAAGTGTTGAGCTTGCTGGATTTGCATAATGCTAAGAGTAAATTATTGGCGATTGTAGCCAATGTCCGTGGGGCAGAAGATGCGATGGATTTTCCGGAGATTGATTACTTGGGTTTTCCGCTTTCTGTTTCTGAGACTTTTCAAAAAAGAAATACAAATGCAAGTATTAAACAAGCGTTGGTTACGGTAGAGGAGATTCAGAATCTTTGTGAAGTAAAAGGTAAAACTTTAGTCACTTATCTTAGTATGGGCTTTGGGAATCCATACGGTGATCGCTATTCACCAGAACTGGTTGCAGGATTTGTGGAGAAGTTGGATCAGTTGGGTGTTAAAATAATCTCTATATCAGATACGATCGGAGTGGCAGATACACAGTTGATTACAAGTTTGCTAAGCCTTCAGATATCTGCTTTTCCAACTATTGAATTTGGCGCACATCTTCATAGTAGGCCAGAGGATATTGGTGCAAAAGTAAGGGCAGGAGCCAAAGCTGGTTGTAGACGATTTGATGGAGCGCTAAAAGGTTTTGGTGGATGCCCGATGGCTGATGATGAATTGGTGGGTAATGTGGCGACTGAAGTGATGATCCAGACATTGGAGGAAAATGGATTTGATCTTAAGCTTAACAAACCAGAATTTGATGAGGCGATGAAACTAGCTGGGTTTGTTTTTAATCCTTAAAATCAGCTTAACAAGCTAAACCAACAGCCTATATTTTTTTCCCGGTAAGGACTTAACAATTCCTTCAAATTCTAAGGATAGCAATTTAGAAGAAAGTAAGCCTAGAGGTATTTCTGATGTTATACTTAAGGTGTCAATTTCCAATTCACCTTTTTCCTGCAAAAGTTTCAAAATCACCTGTTCTTCTTCATCACGGTTGGTTAAATCAAGCTGAAGTTTTTGTGATTTTACCTCGCCTGGCTTGCTCCACAAAAGTGCTTCAGCTACGTCATTTGGACCGGTATAGATGTTGGCTTTCATTTTCTTGATAAGTAAATTGCAGCCCTCGCTATATTGGGATTGCAGGTTTCCAGGCACAGCAAAGACATCTTTGTCGTAGCTATAGGCAATCTCCGCAGTGATTAACGCGCCACCTTTCTCAGCGGCTTCTACTACTATCAAAGCATCCGAAAGACTTGCAATAATCCGGTTTCTTGCTGGGAAATTTCCTGGGACCATTGTGCTTCCTGGGGAATATTCGCTGATCACAGCACCAGTTTCAGTAATTGCCTCTGCTGTTTTCTTATGAACTGCAGGGTAAATACGACCGATGGGAGAGCCCAGTACTGCGATAGTCGGTAAACCTAAAGCTAGCGCTGTCCGATGCGCTTCTATATCTATTCCGTAGGCCAAACCGGAAATAATTGCGGGTTGATAAATAGCCAGATCTTCAATAATCTTTCGAGTGGCGGATTTACCATAAGTCGTGGCACTTCGGGTTCCTACGATTCCTATGGTACGATCAAAATTCAAGTTGGTAATGCCCTGAGCAAAAATCACCACAGGACTATCTTCCTGCATTTTGAAACGCTGAGGAAAATCAGGATGAAGGGGAGTGAGGATACTGAAGTGCTTTTTCTCACATTCGTTAATTAGCTCATCTGCTTTGCGAAGCAATTCATTCTCTTGATTTCGAAGTGCTAAAAGCTTCTCTCCAACTTTTGGGGTTTTGGCAACTTTGCCTTTTGGGAGTTTGAAAAAATGGGTTGCTGAGCCGGAGTAGGCTATAATAGCTTTAAATACTCCAGGCCCTATTTTAGGAGCTAGTGATAATGCTAGAAAATATCGTAAATCTTCATGAGCCTGATTTAGCATTGAATTCGTCCCGGATATTAATTAAAAAGTCCTTGATTTCTTGAAGCTTTTGTACCGCCTGTACTTTATCAAATCCTTGTTCTTTGCCAGCTTTGATCACATCTTGCGCACCTTGAAGAGTATATCCTTTTTCCTTCACTAGGTGGTAGATGTATTTGATCTTCTGAATATCAATCTTGGTGTAGCGTCGATTACCTTTTCGGTCCTTCTTCGGACGAATAATATCAAACTCGCCTTCCCAATATCGAATCAGCGAAGGTGCAACTTTGAACATCAGTGCTACTTCTCCAATGGAATGATATTTTTTTTCTATTTCTCGCTCTTTGTATGGCACGGTAAAAATTGTCTTTGACTCTAAATTAATGAAAATGCAATAGTTTCTTCAACAAGTACTTTAACTCCTGAAGAAAAAAACGAATATTTTAACGATTTAGTGTTTGTAGCATTTGAACTACTGCTAATCCTGCTGTTTCTGTACGTAGTCTAGCTTTGCCAAGGGATACAGGTTTGAAGCCAGCTGCAAATGCCTTTTCAATTTCTACTGGATCAAAATCACCCTCTGGGCCTACTAAAATCAGATAGTTACCATTGATCTTTGCACTGTCAAACAAGTGATGATCATGATGGTCATCTACGTAAGCGATGAATTTCTGATACTCTTCAAATTTATCAGAATCGAGAATTTCATTCAGCTTTGAAAAAGCATGAAGTTGAGGAATTCTATATTTTAAACTTTGCTTGCAGGCTGAAATAATCTTTTTCTCCAATCGATCAGTCTTGAGATAGCTCCTTTCAGAATTCATGGTTTCCAAAAGTGTGAGTTCATGAAAGCCGATCTCTGTGATTTTTTCTACCATCCATTCCATCCGATCAGGACTTTTGGTAGGAGCAATTGCCAAATGAATGTGAAAATTATCTTCCGCTACTTCTTTTGTATAGAGAACTTTCAGGGTAGTCTTTTTTGGATTCGCTTCCAGGATCACGCATTCGAATAGAGTTCCTGCTCCATTTGTGACATGTACCTGATCGCCTTGTTTTTTGCGTAGCACTCTGCAGAGATGCTTGGATTCATCAGGCTCAAGTGTGATTAGAGGAGGGGAGATGTTTTCTTGAAAAAAGAGTTGCATGGGCAAATTTTCTAAGACACAAAAAAAGCACATTTCCCGAGGAAATGTGCTTTAAACAATATAAACCTTTAAATCTATTAACCTTTTGAAACTTCCATGCTAACGCTCTTGCCTTTGATGGTGTTGTTCTTCATTCCGTTGATTACTTGATCAGCGTCTTTAGTAGGAACATCAACGAAAGAGAAGTTGTCATAAATGTCGATGCCTCCAATGCTACGTCCTGGTACACCAGTTTCGCCTGCGATTGCACCTACGATATCATTTGGACGGATTCTATCTTTTTTACCAAGATTCAAGAATAGACGAGTCATATTAGCTTCACGCACACGCTCAGGTCTGTTGCCTCCATCTCTAGAGCCACCTTCACGGTTGCCGAATTCTTTTCTGCGCTCACCACCTCTTTCTCTGTCTCCGCCTCTATCTCTATCTCCACCTCTTTCATTGCGACCACCGAAACGATCTCCACGATCTCCTCTGCCACGATCTCTTCCTCCGTCACGTCCGCCATCGCGTCCACCTTCTCTTCTTCTATCTCCACCGGATGCATCAATGCTGAAGTTCTGATCAGCCATTTCTTTAACTGAAGAACCCATTACAATTTTGATCAAACCAACTGCAACCTGATCAAGAGTAAGACCTTCAGCAAGCATCTGACCGATAGTTGCTTCGAAAACTTGATTGTCTTCTTCTTTCTGTACTTGCTCTGTTACGTCTTTTACGAATTTAGCTTTCTTCAATTCGATCAATTCAGCAGCAGAAGGAGGGGACATCTTCGTGATAGTAGCTTTGGTATATCTTTCCAAATCTCTCATCTTGAAGCTATCTCTTCTACCAGTCACGAAGCTGATTGCTTTACCGTTTTTACCTGCACGGCCAGTACGACCAATTCTGTGTACGTAATATTCTTCGTCTAATGGAAGGTCAAAGTTAAATACTGCCTCTACATTGTCAACGTCAATACCTCTTGCTGCTACGTCTGTAGCAACCAATACTTTGCAATGTCCCTTACGGAATTTGCCCATTACTTTGTCTCTCTGAGCTTGAGAAAGATCACCATGAAGTGCATCAGCGGCGATTCCCCTAGCGATCAAGCCTTCAGTTACCTCATCTACCATTCTCTTAGTATTACAAAATACTACGCTTAGGTTGATGTTGTGAACGTTCATCAGACGAGCTGTCAATTCCAATTTCAATTGGGACTTAACTTCGTAGAATGTTTGCTCGATGTTAGAAACAGTAAGTTCCTTTCTGTCGATTTTGACAATCTCAGGATTCGTCTGATACTTTCTAGTCAAGTCCATGATAGGCTTGGCCATAGTAGCAGAGAAGAATACTGTTTGTCTTTCTTGAGGCATTTCCTGAAGAATTGCTTCGATATCGTCTCTGAAGCCCATGTCTAGCATTTCATCTGCTTCATCCAATACTAGGATGCCAACAGAATCAAGTTTCAATGTGCCTCGGTTGATGTGATCTTGTACACGACCTGGAGTACCAACTACGATCTGAACGCCTTTACGAAGAACTCTGATCTGACGATCGATTGACTCTCCACCATATATAGCTACAGAATTAATCGCTCTGTGATATCTAGCAAGTTTTTGGATTTCGCCTTCTACCTGAACAGCAAGTTCACGAGTAGGGCAAAGGATGATTGCTTGAGGCTTGTTGATATCAGCATCAACCAAATCAATGATTGGGATAGCAAAAGCTGCTGTTTTACCTGTTCCGGTTTGAGCTTGTCCGATGACATCTCTACCCTGTAGGATAAAAGGAATTGATTGTGTTTGAATTGGGGAAGGTTGGGTATAGCCCATCTCTTCCACTGACTTAAGAATTTCCGCAGAAATCCCCAAGTCTGAGAACTTTAGTGTTTGATCCATGATGTTTCCTTAATTTCCCTGCCATTCGGTCCTAATAAATATCCCGACAAGCGACAGTAAGGAATTCACGGCATGAAAAATTGTTCTATGTCTTATTGACGGCACAAAAGTAAGATTAACTTTTTTAATATCCAAACTGTCTCTGAAAATATTTAGAATATTACTTAAATAATGAGGCGTTTTAGCAAAAAATATTTGGTTTGACACTTTGTAAGTATCTCCAAACAGGGATTACTATTGAAAACTTATAAAATTCATCCATAAAAAAAATTAAGCTGCCCGATGGAGAGCAGCTTAATTGGATGGGATTCAGATTCCAAGCATACTATTCTATAGTACTTGGCTACTTAGCCTTTGATTTATTTCAGTGACTTGATGAGTCTTTCATTTAATCCTACGTAATCCTGATTTCCTGCTTCCTCTGCTAAATCAATTGCTTCTGCAGCAGTTTCTACAGCATTCGTTTTTTTACCTAAAGCAGCCTCTATCTTAGCTTTTAGATGCATTGTCCAGTATTTAGGTTCTTGTTCCACCGACTCATTTATCCAGTTATATGCTTGGTTGATATCCTTATCATTGGTGTAATAGTAGCTAGCAGCAGAATATAATAGGCTTGGATCTGTGCTTTCTCCGTCAATTATATACTCTTTGATCTGAGCCATCACAAGTGGATCTACTTCTGTTTCAATTCTAAAATCAACTCTTGTATTCTCCCATTTCAAAGAAAGGTCAGAACCTGTGTCCGTCATGTTTGCAAAGCTGATTTCGAAGGTTTCATTCTTCTTTTTAAGCTTGACAGGCGCTGCTTTGAATCTGATTACATCATCACTTTTATCATAACCAATCGCTCCCCAAAGCTTAATGTTTTTGGAAAGAATCATAGTCCAATCCGATTTTTCAGGAATAGCGTAAAGTGCATATTGACCTGCAGGGATACTCGTGCCGTCAATGATCACGTCAGTTGAAAATGAAAGAACCGTGGCGCCGTTTGCTCCTGTTCTCCAAACCTGTCCGAAAGGAACCAGCTCCCCAAAAATTTTGCGATCCTTCGTACTTGGTCTACTGTAGTCTACAGTCACATCTGTCAAGCCTACTTTCTGGGCAATCTTAGCAGATGGGGAAGCCTGAGGCATTTGGATTTGCTGGGCGAAGGAAACTAGGCTAAACAGCAAAAAGGCTAAAGTGAGTGAGATTTTTTGTTTCATTGAAATTGAAGTTTTAATTTGGTTTAAAGTTACTTAAGCGTAAAATTTGATAGGATGTTTTGAAACGCTATGCAATTTGATGCTTTTGAGTCAATAGTATAAAACTCAATGCTCATTTTTTTGCGATGACAAGAAGGTTTTCTGTTGTTTTTCATCCTCAATTTATATCCTCCGTATAGAACATTATGAGTTTAGCTATTATAAGTCCCGGTAAAAACCCGGACGTTTGGATCAAAGAATTTAAAGCCCTTGCACCTGATTTGGATCTTGAGGTATATCCAGAAATCACCCAACCAGAAAAAGTCGAATACGTCTTCCTCTGGCAACATCCAGAAGGAATCCTTTCTGATTTCCCAAATCTAAAACTGATTAGTTCGATGGGAGCTGGTGTTGATCACATTTTGCGGGATAAATCAATTCCTTCCTCAATACCTATAGTGAGAATAGTGGATGAAAAGCTTACATTTTCTATGACCAACTATGTGGTGATGGCAGTGCTGAATTATCATAGGCAGACCGCTCGCTACCAAATGAACCAGACTCGAAAAATCTGGGATATGAGTTCTCCGGAAATGGATGTGACTGTAGGCGTGATGGGAGTGGGAGCTCTAGGAAAGGATGTAATGGACAAGCTCCACTCTATGGGATTTCCAGTGGTTGGGTTTGGCTTTTCAGAAAAATCTGATTTTGAATACCCATATTATACTAAAGACAAATTAGATGAATTTTTAAAAGAGGTCAATGTTTTGGTTTGCCTACTTCCTCTAACTCCTGATACTGAAAATATCCTCAATGCCGAGCTTTTCGCAAAATGCAATCCTAATACCTACCTTATCAATGTAGCTCGCGGTAAGCATTTAGTTGAGGATGATTTGATTAAAGCTTTGGATAATGGTCAGCTTTCTGGGGCTATGCTTGATGTGTACCGCGAAGAACCCTTGCCAAAGGATCATCCATTTTGGGAGAATTGGAAAATAGCGATGACTCCACATATAGCAAGTGTGACCAATCCACAGGCTGCTGCACCGCAAGTAATAGAGAATATTAAGCGGGTCAGGGAAAATAGAGAACTGGTAAATGTTGTTAATCGAACTAGAGGGTACTAACAAGCTATGGCGCAAACTTTTAAAATATTATGTCCTACAGATTTTTCTGAATGCTCATTGAACGCTATTGAGTATGCTACTAGATTGGGCGAAAAGTACAAGGCAGATTTGATTTTGTTTCATGTACTGAACCGGGAGGATTATGAGAAACTGTCACCTTCCGATGCATTAGGTAAGCATCAAATGGACTTTGTACTTGAGAAGCTTCAAAACCTACAAAATGCTGTCCTTAAGGAAAGCTTAAAGAATGGCTTGAAAAGTTGCATTTCTATAGTGAAAGAAGGCAGTATAGTCAAAGAGACACTTGAGTATGCTACTGAAATAAATGCAGGGTTAATTGTAGTCGGGACTGAAGGCGTAAATGATTTCAGAGAAAATATCATAGGCTCTCGTGCCAGTAGAATCGTGGAGCAGTCTGATCGGGATATTCTAGTAGTACCTAGGAAAGTTTATTTCAAAGCTCCCCGCAAGCTTGTCTATGCAAGTGATTACTTAGAAGAGGATAAAATAGCTATTCAGAAAATAGTGGAAGTGGCCAAGTTTTTTGATTCTGAGATTGATTTGGTTCATGTGAGCACTACGCACAAAGCGCTGGACAAATCTTTGCACATGACTGTGGTAGAGGAAATCAAACCTTTTATTAAGTATGATAAAGTAAATTTTATCTTGAAATCTTTCCGCGATGACGTTGCTTTGGGATTGGAGAATTACCTGCAAACTGCAAAGGGCGATATCCTAGTTACGCTAAGTGAGAAAAAGTCTTTCTTCGATCAGATTTTTTCGAAAAGCCTATCAAAAAAAATGGCCTATTTCATTAATAAGCCACTTTGGGTGATTAAATCTTTTTAAAGATTTTTTTATTTTAACCACTAAGGGCACGAAGAAAGGCGCAAAGGACGCTGCATGATTTAAGTTATAGCATCTTTGTTTTAGAAAAGCCAAGCCCCACTACTCACTCTTTTTGCCACCAAACATGCTCTTCAAATAGTCAGTGAATTCTTTTCTTGCCTTAGCATCAGTGAAAACAGCTCCAAGTGTATTCATAAAATGGCCAAAGCTCATTTCTTTCTTTTGAGATGGGATTACAGGTCTAGCTTTAGCTTTTGGATCAATCTCAGGGAAGTTTGAGCTTTCTTCAGCTGGATTAGGGCTAGGTATGGAAGTGTCTTTTGATTTGTAGCCGACCAGATCGTCTGCCTTTTCGAAGCTCTTCTTTGATCTTTGTTGATAGCCTAATTTCTCTTCTACCATACCCTTATTGTTATGTGAGACTGCATCTTCAGGATCAAGCTCGATGGCTGTTTCATAATCTGCAATTGCCCCTGGCAGATCACCGATTCTGTCTTTGAAATAAGCGCGGCTACTGTATCGATAGGGATTTTTGGGGTCGAGATTGGCTGCTCTATCCAGTTCGGTGAGTGCTTCTTCATTTCTTTTTAGCAAGTGCAAAACCACCGCTCGGTCAGAGATGAAATCTGTATTGTATGGTTCTAGAGAAGTGATCAGGTCAAATTCCACCAAAGCCTCTTCAGTTCTTCCTAGTCGGGAAAGTATTCTGCCACGACTAAGATGAAGCTGTGGCTGATCCGGATTGGCTTTTACCAATCCATCAAAAATGGCCAAAGCCTCCTCAAATTTCCCTGATTTATATAATTCTATTCCTTTTTCGAAGCTCATAATGTTTTTTTTTAACCGCAGAGTTCGCGGAGATTACGCAGAGGCCGCAATATTTTATTTTACTACTCTTTTTAAATATCAATTGTTTTCAGTCTATCAGACTGAGCGCTCGCCTGCCGTTGGGCGACATGTCGAAATTCGTGTTGCTTCAATTTTCTAAATATTTTCTGAGGCTCATTACTTTTACCTCAAACTTTTCACTTTCTAACTCCTGCTACACAAATACAAAGGTAACTCCTGAATAGTTTACCAAAGAATCTTTCCTTGGTTTTTGCAGGCAAATGGATAGGCCTGTTATCTTTAAGGCTTGAGAATATTCCAAATTTATGCCCCAACAACCACAAGCTGTACTTAAGGATCTGAAAGCGAAAAAGTTCGCTCCAATTTACTTTTTGGATGGGGAGGAACCTTTCTTTATTGATCAGATCACAGACTTCATTGAGAAGAATGCGATTGCAGAGCATGAGCGCGGATTTAACCAAGTGGTGCTTTATGGAAAAGACTCCAATGTCGGCATGATCCTCAATAATGCGAGGAAATTCCCCATGATGTCAGATCGTCAAGTAGTGATCGTAAAGGAAGCCCAGAGCTTGTCTGATCTAACAAAAGAAGATTCTCAGAAATTGCTAGTGAGCTATGTACAAAACCCACTTCCAAGTACGATTTTGGTTTTTGCTCATAAGTATAAAAAACTGGATGGAAGATCTGCGCTTTACAAAGAGCTGGATAAGAAAACTGTCTATGTTCGCTCGGACAAAGTCAAAGATTACAAGCTGACGGATTGGATAGAAGGGTTTATCAAGGAAACCGAGCATTCGATAGATACGCGTGCAGCATTACTTTTGGCGGATTCTATCGGTAATAACCTGGAAGTGCTTTCCAATGAAATAGGGAAGATGCTGATCAATTTTCGGGAGCCTACGAAAATCACCAATGAGCACATTTCCAAGTACATTGGAATCAATAAGGACTACAATAACTTTGAATTTTTGAAAGCAATTGGATTTAAAGATGTGATCAAAGCAAACAAGATCATTCATTATTTCATCCAGAATCCAAAGGCGAACCCGGTGATTCCTATGTTTTCACTGATGTTTAACTACTTCACCAGAATCGCTTTGATTCATCAGGCGAAGAAAACAGGAGCAAATGAGCAGCAGCTAGCCAGCCTTTTGGGGTTGCCTCCTTTTGTAGTCAAAGAATATATGGTAGCGTCCCGAAACTACAATTTGGGCAAGGTAATTGATGTGTTCGCATACATCAAAGAGGCGGATCTTCGTTTCAAAGGAGTTGACTCCGGAAGTATGAGCGAAGCCGAAAACCTCCGCGAGCTTGTTTACAAGATTTTGCATTGATTACCTAAGCCACACTATGAAATCGAGTATTTCGTAACCATCAAAAGGTGAAATACTTATTACCAATACGAGATTCCATATGGCCTTTAAAGGACAAATTTTAAGCATATGAAATATCACCTTGTGCTCCTTGCGAGCCTTGGACTTAGTTTGGAGGCGTATTCCCAGTCTAGCCTCTACCAGACCAGTCCACAACAGAAGCTAGATCACAATCTGGAGCTTTTTGAGAAGCAGCTTTTTTCAGCAAGTATCTATGATAATACCAGGCTTTTAGATAAGCCTGTAAACTCTGGTCAAGCAAAAAATGCTGAATTAAATCGAGCCATGGCCGCCCTACAGGTAGAAAGCCCAGACGGAGCTGGTTTGATGAAAAGCTATATTTATGATCATGGAAATGATCCTTCGGTAACAACTGCGGGATTGTATCTGGGAGATCATTTTTTCTTCAAAAGGAATTTTCCAGAGGCGATAGCTAGCTATAAGTTGGTGAATACCGAAAAGCTGACTATTGAGAACCGAGCCGAAGTGCTTTTCAAACAAGGATATTCTCATTTTCAACTAAATCAATACGCAGAAGCTGCTCCTTATTTTGATGCAGGCAAAGCGCTAAATCAGCAGGCGAGTTTTGATTCCTATTATTACAGTGGCTTTATCGCTATGGAAAATGGGGATACTGCAAAAGCCATTTCTGATCTTCAAACTGCTTCCCAATCTACTTACTATGCTAATAAGGTTCCGTATCTATTGGCAGCCCTATATTACAAGCAAGGTAGCTACGATCAGTTGATCAGTTTTGCTGAGCCAAAATTGATAAATGGTCAAAACCTTGAGAAAAGGGAAGTGATTTATTTGTATTTGGCGGAAGCTTATTATGCCAAAAAGAACTTTCCGAAAGCGGCCGAAAACTACGATGCTTATATCAATTCCCGTAAAGGTGAATTGGGACGAGAGGAAGTCTACAAAGCGGGTATTTCTCAATTTGAAATCAAAAACTATCAACGAGCTACTGATTACCTGAAAGTGTCTGCATCAGCAGATGATGAAATTGGACAAGCTTCCAGTTATTACCTGGCTCAGTCGTATCTGAAACTTGAGAATTATCAGTTTGCTTCCACGAGCTTTCAGTCAGCGGCAAAATCTGACTTCAATCCTGCAATTAAAGAAGAATCCATATTTAATTATGCTAAAGTGAATTTGCAGAAAGGTAGTTTCCAGTCTGCGATTACTGCTTTGGATGAATATATAGACAACTATCCTTCGGGAAAATATAGAGTAGAAGCTGAGAATTTACTTTCTGAAGCTTTAGTAAATACCAACGATTACCTACGTGCCATCGATCAGATGGATAAAATCGCGAATAAGTCACCAAGAATTCAGGAAGCTTACCAAAAGGTAGCATTCTATCAGGCTATGGTTTATTACCGTGATCAGAAATGGAATCCAGCTTTAGCCTATTTAGATAAATCGCTGAAATATCCAGTTGATAAAAGCATGGTATTAGATTCCTATTTCTGGAAAGGGGAAATCAGTTCTGCAGCGGACAATTTGCCGCAGGCGATCAAATCATACGAGCAAGTGCTAAGTAATCGTCCATCTGGAAATAATGGTACGGTTGCCAAAACCCATTACGGACTTGGTTACGCTTACTTCAACTCCCAGCAATATCCAAAAGCTGAAGAGCAGTTCAGGAAGTTTACAGAGAATCGGCATATCATTGCCAACAAGCAGCAATACGATGATGCAATTTTGAGACTAGGCGATTGCTACTATGTGCAGAAGAGATTTGGCGAAGCTGCTTCTACTTTCCAACGAGCAATCAATGAGGGGAATTCGGGAGTTGATTATGCTTACTATAGATTGGCTGTGGTGCAAAATTTCCAATCTAGCAATCAGCAAGCACTAGGTCAATTGGATGTGCTGATTTCTCGCTATCCGAATAGTTTGTACTTGGAAGATGCGCTTTATCAGCGAGGACAGATCTATATGGAAGAAACCAGCTATCAAGCTGCTTCCGTATCGTTCTCTGATTTGCTAAGCACCAAGCCAAATAGCCCTTTCGTTCCTTATGCATTGGAAGGTAGAGCTGTGGCGAATTTCTCACTTCAGAATTACGATCAGACAATTAAGGATTACAGCACAATACTTAATAATCACCCCAATGCAGAAAATGCTGAAACTGCGCTAAAAGGTCTTCAGGAAACACTTGCTCTTCAAGGAAGATCCGGTGAGTTTTCTGACTACTTGACCAAATACAAAGGAGCTAATCCAAGTAATGGAAGCGTTCAATCTTTGGAATTTGAAGCTGCCAAAGGGACATTTTTCGATAAGAACTATTCCCAAGCCATACGAGGTTTCGAAAATTACCTGAAAAATTATCCGCAATCAGCTCAGCGGGCAGATGCACTTTATTTCTTAGGAGATAGCTATATGCAAGTGGGTGATACGGAAAAAGCGCTCGCGCAATTCAAAACATTAGAAAGAGAGCCAGCTTCTCCGCAGCGTCTTCGTGCTATGCAGAAGATAGGAGCGATTGAGTTGGAAAGAGGGAACTTCGCGCAAGCAATTCCATACTTGGAGACTTCTGTGCAAAATGCACGTAGCAAACCTGAGGAAGCCGAGGCTGTTCAAGGGTTGATGATTGCGAATTTTCAGACTAAGAAATATCAGCAGGCGATCACACAAGCTGAGCGTTTGGCTACACTTGATGGGGTTATTCCTGAATCATCTCCTAAAGCCTTGCTTATCAAAGCAAAATCTCAACGGGAATTGAATCAAAAGCCACAAGCTGAGTTAACACTAACTGCTTTAGTTGCTGATTACAAAACGGAGCAAGGAGCCGAAGGGCTGTATTTATTGGCATTAGCTGCCCAAGAGAAGGGTGAAGTAGCACAATCTAACGACTTGATATTTGATCAGTCAGGCCCATTTGTCAATTATGATTATTGGTATGGGAGGATCTTCTTGCTTTTGGCAGATAACTATGTGAAAAGCGGGGAGGAGTTCCAGGCGAAAGCGACCTTGGAATCTATCGTAGAGAATTCTACTAATGCAGAAATCAAACAAATGGCTCAATCCAAACTTCAAACCCTTAAGTAAACCATGAAAAAGCTAGCGAAAACTATCCTTTTTACAGGAATTATCGGTTTGACATCCGGTTTGGTCATGGCGCAAACCCAGCAAAGGGGAGCCGTAACTGATCAGGAGTTTGTAATCCGAAAAGACCGTGTGCTCACGGTGCCAGTACAGCCAAGAATGTACGAGAAACTGCCTGTGCTTCCTAAGCCAACAGGAATGAATGAATACAAGTATTTGGTAACAAGCTATCCTTTGAATCTGAAACCATTGGATTTGAAAGCTGAGCCATCTCAGAAAGTCTATACTCCTGAGCGAATGGAACTATATCCAGGATATGTGCGCGCAGGCTATGGTAATTTTGCTTCTCCGTTGTTGGAGGCCAGATACATGGGGATTGATATTGCTGATTTCAATTATTCATTGCAGTTGAATCATCAGAGTTTTGGAAAAGGCCCTGTATTGGCTGAAGAATCCAAGGAGTCTCATACGAATTTAGGTTTTGACGGAAGTTACTTTACAGATCTATTTGAGGTCTTTGGTGGAATAAATTGGAATCAAGACAGTTACCAGTTTTATGGTTTAGATCCTAGATATACTCTTGATGATAATGGCGCCTTTAAAGGATTTGATAGCAACGTGTTACAGGCCGTTGAGGTGAAGGCAGGGATAAGAGAGCTTGAGAAAGTTGGTCCTTTTTCTTATGAAGGTCAATTGAGTTTTAGAAACTTCACTGATAGCTACCTAGTCAAAGAAAATCAGATTGGAGTCGAAGCAAGCGGGACATTCAGACCAACAGATGACTGGGCTGGGAAAGTTGGGTTTTCCTATTTCAGTACTAGTCCTGAAGATGTGAACTATTCATTGAAGAGAACATATTTTGCTGTCCGTCCTACGATTTCTTACAAGTATGAAGCATTTAATTTCACAGCTGGAGTCAATCTAGTTTCTGAAAATGATTCTTTGGAAAATAAAGCAAGCGATTTTCATGTCTTTCCTGTTCTAAAAGCCAATTATCAGTTTGCTGAAGAATTTGGCTTTTTCGCAGAGTTCTCAGGAGATGTAAAACGAAATACCTATTACAGTTTTGTAAATGAAAATCCATATCTGGGACCAAGTGAGCAATTGCTTAATACAGTTCAGAATTACAAAGTTGAAGGCGGGATTGAAGGTCAGTTTAATAGCGCATTTAGCTATCGCGGCGCGATCAATATGAGCCGTTACAATCAGCTTCACTTCTTTGTGAATAATTACACCAGTAATTTGGTGACTACTGATTCGGCGAGATTCAGCTTGGTGTATGATGACAAGACCACGGTTTACAATATCAATGCTGAACTCGGATATAAATTCTCAGACATGTATTCACTTAACAGTAGGTTGGATCTGTACCAATATAATCTAAGTACTCAAGCTGAAGCCTGGAATAAACCTGTATGGGAATTGAGTATTAATAATCAGGTGACGCCTCTTGAGCGTTTGATCGTTCAGGCAAATTTGAATTTGATGGGCGGAATAAAAGCTCGTGGTCGTGATTTGAGCGATATAGTAGGATACGAAGGCCCTTATGATGTAGTCAACTTGAAAACCATCGCAGATCTGCAATTGAAAGCGGATTATGGGATCACCAATAGAATCTCAATTTTTGCCGAAGGCAATAATATTCTGAATGGTAAAAATATGCGTTGGCTGAATTATCCAGTAAGAGGAATTCAGTTTATAGGAGGGGCTTCCTTTAAATTCTAAGATTGTTTGAGGCTTTGGGTTGGGGTTTAGGCTCAATTCATTTAGTTTCGTAACATTCCCCGAAAGCAATGACTGGTAAAACCACAGATAATAAGCATTGGACTGATCCTAAGGACTATGGACTTCCATTTGTAGAAGTTGTTCCTTTGGCAAAAGCCGAAATCCCAAAGAAAGAAGAGGAAAAGGTAGTCCCTATTGATGTAGAAGAAGTCAAAAAGAAGACTATTCAAGCTATTAAACCTTCATTTGTTGAGAGTGAAAAGGTTTCTAGATCTGAATACAAAATTGAGAAAAAAAAATCCAGTAATTCTTGGGTTTGGATTGCTGCGATTTTGGCGGTGGCTGTAGTCGTCGTGATTATTTGGCAAATGAATAAATCTGTAGTTCCAACTCAAGATTCTAGCGTACTTATTTCAGAATCTATAGAAGGCGTAGCCGCAAAGGAAAATGATGAAGTAGCTGTCAATTCCACCCTAAGTGAAGAAACACAAATACCTGACAATCAAGATAATATTTCAGATTCTATAAGTTCTGTTACACCTGTCGCTGAATCAGCTCAAACTGGTACAACTATTGCGTCTACGGTGTCTGGAACTTTGGTTCGCGTTACAGAAAAAGCTGATCGCCCTCAATTCTTTATTATAGTGGGAAGCCTTCCTAATGAAGCTATGGCTTTGGAAGAAGCAGAGCAATATAAAAATAGAGCAGAGACGATTTACCTGATTACACCATACGAAGACGTCACAAACTATCGTTTGGCAATAGGGACTTCAAGAGGCTGGACAGCCATCAATGAAGAGCTAGCTCGAATCAAAGACCAGTACAAAGAAGATTTATGGATTTTGAAATATTAATATGATTCTACTTCAAACGCTCTCTACAGATACACTTTCTGCAGCAGATAGCCTGGCGATGGGTGCCACCAAAAATGACATAGGACTTCTTGACCTTTTAATCAAAGGCGGATACATGATGGTTCCGCTTTACCTTTTGTTCATTCTTGCGATTTTCATCTTTATTGAGCGATTAATCACCCTTAATAAAGCATCTAAAACTTCCTCGCATTTGATGGATCAGGTGAAAGTATTGGTGCAAAGTGGACAGACAGAAAAAGCAAAAATACTCTGCGCTGGTGAGCATACTCCAGTTGCAAATATGATTGCTAAAGGAATCGAGCGTATTGGATCGCCGCTGAAGAATATAGAAGTAGCTATCGAGAACGTTGGTAAAATCGAGATTTACAAATTGGAGAAAAATTTGAATCTCCTGGCAACGGTGTCTGGTGCAGCTCCTATGATTGGTTTCTTGGGAACGGTTGCCGGTATGATTCAGGCATTTATTGCTATAGCACAAGAAGAAGGGATGGTTTCACCAAAGCTTCTATCTGAAGGTATCTATGAAGCGATGATCACCACTGCAGCAGGTCTGGTAGTAGGTATTATTGCTTACTTGGGTTATAACTATCTAGTATCAAAAGTGTCGAAGCTTGTTCATAACATGGAATATTCTTCGATAGAATTTATTGATTTGCTTCAAGACTAATCTATGGGACTTCAGGCTAAAAATAAAGTAGATCCTGCATTTAGTATGTCATCGATGACAGATATTATATTCCTGTTGTTGATCTTCTTTATGCTTACTTCTTCCTTCATCACTCCTTCAGGTTTGCCTGTGAACTTACCTTCCAGCGAAACTTCGGACATCATTATGCAGGAAGTTAGCGTTACGATCACTAAGGACCTTAAGTATTCTGTCAATGACAAGATTGTTCCAAGGGAACAAATCAAGGGAGAATTGACTTCTTTACTAAAGGATAAGAAAGGTCAAGTCGTGTTGCACATAGACAAAGATGTTCCAGTGGAGTATTTAGTGGAGATCGGAGGAATTGCAGCAGGATTGGAAGCAAATGTTTCAATTGCAACAAAACCATTCTAATAGGCAATGGAATACTGGAACGCAGAAAAAATAGAGAGTGAAAGCAAGAAAAAATCGTGGGTAATCACAATTATCTTCAACGTGTTGCTTTTGATTGCGCTCTATTTTATTGTGGTCTGGAAGCAGCCAGTTCCACCTTTACCTACATTCGGTTTAGAGCTTAATCTTGGTTTTACTCCAACAGGTTCTGGAGAAAGAAACAGCCCCGTTGCTCCTTCAGAAACCCCAACACCAGTAGTAGAAGCTGCTGCTCCAGGAGAAATAGCTGAAGCAGTGACTAAACCAGCCACTCCAGCCCCAAGTCCAAAAACCGAAACTGCAAAGCCAAAAGCTCAGCCAAAGCCATCAGTAAATAAAGCAGTGACTACAAAACCATCTCCGATCAGAGGTGAGGAAAAAGCCACGGAACAAACCATTAAGCCAGAACCAGTAAAGAAAGAAGCTGCTAAACCCGTGGAAACCCCAGCTAAAGCTGAGGAGAAAGAGACAGTGCAAAAAGCTCCTGAAAAGCCTAAAATCGATCAAAGAGCGATATTCGGTGCTGGTGGTACATCCGGTACAGGAACAAAGCCAGCTTCTGGTGGCGCTCAGGGAACTTCCAACGAGAAAGGTGATGAAGGCGATCCCAAAGGAACGGTAGACGGAAGAGCTATCATGGGAGTTGGCTCCGGAAAAGGGGCGAATTCTGGTGACGGATATAGTCTAGACCTTGCTGGATGGGATTTTGCACAGCGACCAAATATCAATGATAGAGTATCTACTCGTAACGGTAAAATTGTTTTCAAAATTACCATTGACGATCTCGGTCGTGTAGTGCAAGCAGTTCCGTTAGAATACAATGTGTCCAATGATGTGTTGGCCTATTACCGTCAGGTAGTGAATCAGATATCATTTAAGAAGCAAGGTGGAGCAGCTGCTGAGTTTTCTTCAGGGAAAATCACATTTGTCGTAAAGGTTGATTAAGCAATGAATTACCAGGAAACGCTGGATTATTTGTTTAATTCCCTTCCCATGTTCCAGCGAGTGGGAGCTTCAGCCTTTAGAAAGGATCTGAAAAGCACTATTTTGCTATGTGATCATCTCGGGAATCCGGAGCGCAAATTCAAATCAATACATGTAGCTGGTACCAATGGGAAAGGAAGCTCTTCTCATAGTTTAGCTGCAATTTTTCAAAGTGCTGGTTATAAAACTGGACTTTACACCTCCCCACATCTCAAGTCTTTTACCGAACGAATCAGAATAAACGGTCTAGAAATAACTCCTGATTTGGTTGTACAGTTTGTGGAAGAAAATCAAAGCTTCTTGGAGGAATTGAAACCTAGCTTTTTCGAGATGACTGTGGGTATGGCTTTCTGGTACTTTGTGCAGGAGGAAGTAGATATTGCTATCATAGAAGTCGGAATGGGCGGTAATTTCGATAGCACGAATATTATCACGCCTGAGCTTTCTTTGATTACTAACATCGGTTTTGATCATGTGCAGTTTCTGGGAGATACTTTGCCTTTGATAGCAGGAGAAAAAGCTGGGATTATCAAGAAAAACGTACCTGTGGTGATCAGCGAAACTCTAGAGGAAACGAAAGATGTTTTCATCAAGAAATCCAAAGATATGAATGCCCCTATCACTTTTGCCGATGAAAACTGGACAGCTTATAAAGTCGCTGAAGAGGAAGGCAAAACCAAATATAAAGTTGTCATTAGTGAAGAGTCAGAGTGGTCTGTGAAGACACAGACCTCGGCACAGGGAGAGGAAACGATTGATCTGATTTTCGGGCTTAATGGAAATTATCAGAAGTATAACCTTCCGGGCATCCTAGAATCAGTGGCTCAAATGAGGCAACTGGGATGGGACTTGCCGAATGAGGCAGTATTGGAAGGATTGAAAAATGTCACTGAATTAACTGGCTTGAAGGGTAGGTGGCAGACGCTTTCATTTAATCCAACGGTAATTTGTGACACCGGACATAATGAAGCTGGTTTTCGGGAGATACTTTCCCAATTAGAAACCTATAGCTACGCAAAGCTCTGGCTTGTGCTAGGAATGGTTCAGGATAAGGATATCTCCAAAGTTCTTTCCATGCTTCCAAAATCCGCAAACTATGTCTTTTGCGAAGCCAAACTGCCTAGAGCTTTGCCAGCTGATCAATTGGCAGAAAAGGCTCTTTCATTGGGTTTGAAAAGTGAAATTATCCCTGATATAAATCAAGCTTTAGCATTTGCTAGAAAAAATGCAGCGGAAGATGACTTGATTTTTGTGGGAGGGAGTACTTTTGTGGTTGCAGAAATCGAAGAGCTTTAGATGAGTAGAAAAAAACTGGTTCGCTTCCAAGAGAACGACGAGAACCCAAATGTGATTCAGGCTGGCAAGCCAATTTTTGAAACAATCAAAGGAAACTGGAATGAGGTACAGTTTCAAAATCCTAATCCAATCGTAGTGGAGCTGGCCTGTGGAAGAGGAGAGTTCACTGTGGGCTTGGCTCGTAATTTCCCCAATCAGAACTTCATTGGAGTCGATATCAAAGGAAGCAGAATCTGGAAAGGTAGTTCTACTGCCACCGCTGAAGGTATTCACAATGTAGCATTTCTCAGAACTCAGATTGAGCTTCTAGAGAAGTACTTTGCTACGGATGAGATCTCTGAACTTTGGATCACTTTCCCTGATCCATTTCCGAGAGATGGCGACGAGAAACGTAGATTGACTTCACCACGCTTTTTGGATATGTATAAGCCCATGCTGAAGAAGGATGGTTTTTTACATTTCAAAACCGATAATACAGATCTTTTCAATTATTCATTGGAGCTATTCCAATCCCGGGAAGATATCGAGCTGATTGGTTTCACGCATGATTTCTATCAATCAGAATGGAAGGACGATCACTTTGGGATTCAGACTCGCTACGAAAAGATGTTTTCTGATAAGGGAGAGAAGATCAAATATTTGAAGTGTAGGTTTATTTAAGATTGACTAGAGTTCCCGCAGAGCTTCGCGGATAAATGACGCAGATTTGCGCAAATGACTCGGTGAATTTACTTTGATCGCTATGGAAAAATCTGCGATTATCAGCGATCCTTTTCAGCGTTAATCTGCGGGGAATTAGATAGATTCAACAGTGTTCATTCGAAATTTACAAGATCCAAAATCCCAATAAACCATGAGCAGGAAGAAACATTTGGTGATTCTTAGCGGTGCGGGTATTTCTGCAGAGAGTGGGATAAAAACTTTTAGAGATTCCGGTGGACTTTGGGAAGGTCACGAAGTGATGGAAGTGGCTTCACCAGAAGGCTGGAGAAAAAATCAAAAACTTGTACAAAATTTCTACAATCAACGCAGAAAGCAATTACTCGAATGCGAGCCGAATCAGGCCCATTTGATTTTAGCTGAAATGGAGAAGGACTATAAGGTTTCCATCATCACTCAAAATGTAGATGATCTGCATGAGCGTGCTGGTTCCTCCACTGTAATTCATCTTCATGGTGAATTGAAAAAGGCTCAAAGTTCCGTGGATCCAAGTTTGGTTTATGAGTTGGATCATTGGGAAATCAAAGAAGGTGATACATGTGAGAAGGGCAGTCAGTTGCGCCCTCATATCGTCTGGTTTGGTGAGCAAGTTCCCAAGATGGATGAAGCCATGGAAATTGTCGCAACGGCAGATATTTTGGTAGTGATAGGAACTTCATTACAAGTTTATCCAGCGGCTGGTTTAGTGCATTACGTTCCTGCTGAAAGTAGAATTTATTTGATTGATCCAGTCAATCCAGCGGTTGGTTTTAATAAAAAGGTTTTTTATATCTCAGAAAATGCTACTTCTGGCATAATGACTCTTGAAAAGATGCTAAAGACTGAAATATAATTTTTGTTCAGCAAGGAAAACCTATAAATTGAGAGATAAACTTTTATTTATGGCACCTAAAAAGAATTCTTGGCCAGTACTTCAATTTGAAGAGAGTAAAGACACCATTTATCTCCTACATCATTGGACACAGATCGTGGGCAAAGTACGGCTCAAAAAATCGCCATGGCAAAATCATTCTTGGCATGTGTCACTATACGTTGATTCGCAGGGTTTGACAACAGGTCTGATTCCTTATGAAAATGGAGTTTTTGATATCAAATTTGACTTCATTCACCACGAGTTGAGAATAAAAACCAGCAACGGAACACAAGACCGTTTTGGGTTGGGAGGGCAGACGGTTTCTAGCTTCTATGAGCAATTGATGGAAAAGCTAAGGTTTTTGGGGATTAATGTGAAAATCCATTCCATTCCAAATGAAATTCCTGAACCAATTCCATTTTCAAAGAATAAGAAACGACTAATTTACCAAGCCAACGCAGCTCAAAATCTCTGGAAGACGCTGGTTCAGATTCAGAATGTATTTGGAGTTTTCAGGACAAAATTTACTGGAAAAAGTAGTCCTATACATTTCTTTTGGGGGTCTTTTGATTTGGCTTATACCCGATTTTCGGGAGGAAAAGCTCCAGAGTTTACTGGCCAGGTTCCCAATATCCCCCTAGCGGTAATGAAAGAAGCCTATTCACATGAAGTGTTTAGTGTTGGCTTTTGGCCAGGAAGTGAAGCTTTCAAAACACCTATTTTCTACGCGTATTGCTATCCGAATTATCCTGATTTTCAGCATGCTAAAGTTTCACCTGAGCAGGCATATTGGAGCAAAGATTTGGGCGAGTTTATGCTGAATTACGATGATGTGAGGAAATCCTCCGCTCCTAATGAGATGCTTCTTGAGTTTTTGCAAAGTACATATGATGCTGCTGCACAGTTAGGAAACTGGGATCGGGAAAATCTTGATTGCGATTTCTCGCACATGTAGAAGAAGTGTTCTAAGTTCTGTTTTCCAATTCTTTATGGATAAGAAAATCTTGTTTTCAAAGAATTATCTTTAAATGCCAAGTTCTATTTGGCCAAAAGTAGTATCCTCTATGCACAAGAAAATCAAAATCTTATCGGCTGTTTTGGTTTTCTGGATCGCTCTATTTATAGCTTGGGAATGGTGGTATAGCTTCCCTAAAGTCCGAAACATTCCTGTTTCTGAAGTCAACTCCAAATCCTTAGGCATTGACTCAATTTTGCATCAAGCCATGTCAACCTACCTCTTGCCTGGTATTTCTGTGGCGATTGTGAAGAATGACGAGGTATTCTATTTGAACGCTTTTGGGTATAAAAACCTGTTAACTAAAGATTCTCTGACTGTAGAAAGTGCAATAGTGGTCGCGTCAGTTTCCAAATTGTTTACTGCTTTAGGCCTGGCAAATACTTTAAATACTAAAGGGATTTCTACCCATGATCCTGTGTCTTCTTTAGAATTAAAAGGAAAAGTCAGCGCATCTTCTCTTGCCAAGCTTCGATTTCAAGATCTGTTGACTCATCAATCGGGAGTTCGGGATAAGAATTTTTCTGAGATGATTTTTTCTTCTTCTAAATCTCAAGTATTGAAAGAATGGGGCGCGGAGTTTCTGCAGAATTCCTCTACCTATCATACAGATTCCATCAGTTATAACTATGCGGATTCTAATTACGACTTACTGGGATATTTGATCAGTCAATCTGAAAACCATGATTTTCATGTACTAATTGAAAATGGTGTGCTGGCGTATTCCGGAATGACTAATTCTAAATTTGTGACCGCATGGCCTATTGAGGATAATGGGATCACTGGGTATCAGAAGACCTTCTTATGGAAAAGAATAGAGCCTAAAAGGATCAGCTTCCCTATACTTCCATCTCCTTCCTCTGGTTTGATCACAACTACAAAAGACATGAGTATAGCTATTACTCATTTGTTGCGGGGACAAACAGGGGCATTTGGGAAAGCACTTGGCTGGCTCACTATTGATGGGAGTAAGGTTCCTTTAGGTTTTCAAAAGACCCAAATTGATGGCAGAGAGTGGGTCGGACACTATGGGGGACAGGCAGGGTATTCTAGTCTGCTGTTTTATTCCAAAGAAGCTGAAACTGGTATTTTTCTATTTTCGAATTCCAGAGATAAGGAGGATTTTAGAATTGAAATTGCCAGGCAAATCATATCCTATATCAGTCCTAAATAGTGATTTTTAAATGAAACTATCTTTCCCTCACCCAATCATTATCCTGCTAGGATTTGTTTTACTGGCTGGTTTGTCTAGTTATTTTATTCAATCTGGAAGCTTTGATAGAGTATTGGATTTTGATACCGGGAGGGAAATAATTGTTCCGGGAAGTTTCCATACCATAGAGGACCATAATGCCAGCTTATATGAGATAGCCTTATCTATTCCAGAAGGATTTATTCTTGGTGCTGATATAGTTGTGTTGATTTTGCTAATCGGAGGAGCTTTCTATGTCGTAGAAAAAACGGGTGCGCTTCAAGTTGGAATTGAAGCGCTTATTTATCGGTTTCGAAGCAAACAATATTTGCTTCTTTATCTCATAGGAATTGTCTTTGCTTTTTGTGGAAGTACTATTGCCATGCAGGAGGAATTAATTGCATTGGCCCCTGTATTGGTGATTTTGGCAAAGAAAGTTAATTACGATGTACGGTCTATTATCGCATTAGCCTTAGGATCTGCACTTGTAGGCGCGAGTTTTTCTCCATTCAATCCCTTTGGCTCTCTGCTGTCTCAGACCATCGCAGAACTTGATTTCGCTGAAGGCTTAGCTTATAGATTAGTCTTCCTTGCCCTAGCGATTTTTATTTGGTGCAGTTATCATATTAAATATGGGAAAAGTAAAATTGCCGGATCTGAAATTCATGAAATTAAGCCGGTGAAGATTTCACTTCAGCATGCAGTGATACTGTTTTTGACATTCGCTGGTGTAGCTGTGATGGCTTGGGGAATAATCTATAGAGACTGGGGCTACAATGATATGAGTGCTTTATTTTTTGTCGTTGGGTTTAGCTGTGGATTGATCGGACAACTAGGGATCAATGGAACAGCAAGAGCATATACAGAGGGCTTTAGTGAAATGATATTTGCTGGAGTAATTGTGGGATTAGCTCGATCTGTTTATTTGATTTTACAGAATGCAGCTATTGTTGATCCGATGATTCAGGCGATGTTTGAGCCACTGGAGCGTATGCCTATACAGTTGGCAGCTGTTGGTTTGTATCTAAGTCAAGCAATTATTCACATTCCCGTGCCGAGTACTTCAGGTCAAGCAGTTTTAACTACCCCACTTGCAGTGCCATTGATGGACTTATTGGGTGTCTCCCGACAAGTAGCTGTGCTGACGTATCAGTATGCCTGTGGATTAACGGATCTCGTGACGCCGACTAATGGTGGGATGATGGCAGTGATTGCTGCTGCTGGGATCAAGTATAACAATTGGATGGCATATATATGGAAAAGTTACTTACTTCTTATGGGTTTAGGTTTGATATCAGTTTTAATCGCTCTAATTTGGTTCGCTTAAACGAACACTCAAACCTAAAATAATGGACATTAACGATCACTCACCACTTTTGCCTTATCAGCCTGCCGCTGATCGCTACCATCAGATGAAGTACCGTCGATGCGGGAATAGTGGATTGGTATTACCAGAAATCAGTCTAGGATTATGGCATAATTTCGGTCATAATGCAGATTTCACACTAGGACGTTCTATTCTTCGTAGAGCTTTCGACCTTGGTATTTGTCATTTTGATTTGGCAAATAATTATGGACCTCCATTTGGATCTGCTGAAGAAAATTTTGGTAGAATGCTGAAAAAGGACTTCTCTACTTTACGAGATGAGTTAATTATTTCCTCCAAAGCTGGCTGGGATATGTGGCCTGGTCCTTATGGTAACTATGGTTCCAAGAAGTATTTGGTAGCAAGTTGTGACCAAAGCTTGAAAAGAATGGGGCTTGACTACGTGGATATTTTCTACCATCATAGACCAGATCCAGATACTCCACTTGAGGAGACGATGGGGGCACTTGATCTGTTAGTGAGACAAGGCAAAGCATTATATGTGGGTATTTCTCAGTACTCTGCTGAAGATACTGCGAAAGCTTACGCGATTTTAGAGCGCTTGGGCACACCTCTTTTAATCCACCAGCCAAGATATTCCATGATCGACCGTTGGGTAGAAAATGGCTTGATGGACGTGTTGGGAGAAAAAGGAGTAGGAAGCATAGCTTTTTCTCCACTGGAGCAAGGACTACTTACAGATAAATATCTGAAAGGAATTCCAGCAGATTCCCGCGCTGCCAAGGATGGTAGATACCTGAAAGCAGAGCAGATCTCTGACGAGAAGATCAGTATGATCTCCAAGCTTAATGATATTGCGATCGGAAGAGGACAAACACTTGCTCAAATGGCAATTGCTTGGTTGCTGAAGGATCAGCGAATCACTTCTGTATTGGTTGGAGTTTCCAAACCAGAGCAATTGGATGATAACGTAGCTGCAGTAAAGAATTCTGTTTTCAGTGCTGAGGAAGTGAGAACTATCAGAGGAATCTTAGTCGCTTGAAATTCCAAATAACATCTCGAAGTGCCTTGATTTTGATCGTAATTGCTCAATTTTTAGGCACTTCGCTTTGGTTTGCTGGTAATGCTGTAGCTCCTGAAATCAGCCAATTGCTTGATTTACCGGGGATTTTGGCAAGTATTACATCGGTGGTCCAGTTTGGTTTTATATTAGGCACTCTGGTTTTCGCGATTTTTTCGGTGCCAGATCGCTTTTCACCTAGTGATGTATTCTTTTTCAGTTCTATTTTAGCAGCTTGCTCCAATCTGCTGATTATCATTCTACCGATGCACCTTACTACTGTGCTTGTCTGTAGATTTATGGTTGGGTTTTTTCTAGCTGGTATTTATCCTGTAGGAATGAAAATCGCTGCTGATTACTTTCAAAAAGGTTTGGGAGCGGCTCTAGGTTTTTTGGTTGGTGCCTTGGTTTTGGGTACTGCTTTTCCTCATCTTTTAAAAGGCTTGGATTTAAATTTCTCTTGGAAAATAGTGCTTTGGTTTACCTCGGGCTTATCCTTGCTAGGAGGAGTGATCGTTGGTTTCTTTGTTCCAGATGGCCCGTTTCACAAAATCAATTCAAAATTTGACTTAAGTCTATTGCCGAAGCTCTCGAAGATAAGGGCGCTGAAAAGTGCTGCTTCTGGATATTTTGGGCATATGTGGGAGTTGTATACTTTTTGGGCTTTTGTACCTATGCTGATCATTTTTCTGAATGGAAATGATGTAATCCAGCCTGAAGATAGCTTGCTATCATTTTTCGTAATAGCAGTGGGAGGAATATCTTGTGCAATAGGCGGAGTAATAGCTGAACGAATTGGCAGTAAAAATGTAGCTCAATGGGCGCTTATCAGCTCAGGGGTTTGCTGTGTTTTAGTGCTGTTTGTTGCAGGTTTACCAAGTTGGGTGTGGATAGGACTTTTACTGATCTGGGGAATTCTCATTACCGCTGATTCGCCTCAGTTTTCTACGTTAGTCGCCCAAAGTGTGCCTGCAGAATACCGCGGAACTGCACTGACTTTAGTGAATTCTATGGGGTTTGCGATATCCATTTTGAGTATTCAGCTTGCTCATGTTCTCCTGAACTGGTTAAGGATTGATCAGGTTTTGGCTTTGCTGTTTATAGGTCCAGTGATCGGACTGATACTTTTTAGGTTGTATGATCGGAGGGAGGTTATTTAGACCTTAAGATATCTCCTTGACCATTGAGTTTGACTATTGAGAATTGATCATTTTTTACCGCCTAGCGACATAGAAAACATAGTGATCTGTAGATTTTAAAAACTTTATGCCCTTTGTTCCTTTTGTGGTGAAAAAATCTCTACCACAAAAGTCGTAAAGTCAACAAACTTGTAATAGCGACTAATAGGAAGATCAGGTGACATTTCTAAACTATGAGAACTTTGTCCTATGTGGTTAAAAGACAAAAAAAAGAGGCCTCTTTCGAAGCCTCTTCACGTAAGTTGCAACCGGACTATCGAACTACGTTTTCTAATGTTGCTAGATAAACCCATTTTTGATCTCTAGAGTTTAATCCTTCGTTTACAGCCAATCTCTGTTCTTCTGTTTGATTCATATCTTCATAAGATTGAGCATTGAAAAACTGCATATAATCTTTGTAAACATTCATCGTTAAGTGAGTGGATTTTGCTTCTGATCCTAGTGGAAGAGCCGTCCTTAATAAACTCCAATGTCCCATTAATCCTTGTTCAACGAATTTCTGATGGATTGGCTTGAAAATCTGTGATTCGGCTTCTTCATAAGCTTCGAAATTACCTTCTCGGGCTTTCATTAAGTCAAATGAAGCTAGTACTCCAGGTTTCATCTGGAACTTGTCGTTAGTTTCTGAGATTTGCCTCATGTATAGTCTCATAGGCATATCCCGCATGGCAAGAGATTCTTGAAACATTTTGCTGACTTGCATGCTGTTTAAATGTGGATAGGCGATTTTAGTGTATTCCATCATCGATTGTTCATCCAGTCCATTCATCATTTTCACAGGGTCATCGTAATAGGTAACCATGATGTACTGGAAGTCTGAATGATCACCTCCAGACTGTAACGACCAGAAATCCCAACCTTTGATTCGTTGGTCGTTTAGAGCTTGCCTGTACACTTTTTCCATTTGATCTTTGAACTCGATATAATCAAAAAGTTGATCGTTATCAACCTTGACAAATTCGAATACCATGTACTGTGTTTGTTGAGCCTTGAGACTACTTACCCAAAGCATCCCACAAACCAAGAAAAGTAATAGCTTTTTCATGAATATAAGGGTTAAGGGTTAATTGCGCTTTTGTTTAATTTAAATAATTATTTTGAGCCCTAAACTAATTATAATATATAATTTTACTAAGTGCCACTTTTGCCAAATATGCTATAATTAATAAAAATACTTTAATGATGAAGATATTTTAATATGTGTGGTTAAATATTATTATTTCAACAATTAAATGGTAAAATCATGTCAGGAATTTCAAGAAGATCATGGATAAAAAAAGCTTCGTTTGGTAGTGGCTTAGCTGCATTAGGAACTACCGGAATAATAAGTTCGCTTTCTGCTGAGGAAATAAGGAAGTTTAATCCTCGACCAATCGATTCGCCTATTCGCTTAGGTTCAAATGAAAACCCATATGGGCCTTCTGAATCTATGCGAAATGCGATGATAAAAGGGTTTGATAATGGCTGTCGGTATCCTTGGGGATTCAATGCTGACTTGATCAAAATGATCGCTGAAAAGGAGGGTGTACCAGAAGACCACATTGTGTTAGTAGCGGGATCTACAGAAGGATTAAAGATTGCAGGAATCACTTTTGGAGGTGGGGGTGAGATTATTTCCTGTTCGCCTACATTTTTATCTATGATGAGCTATGCCGAGATATGGGGGACTGATATCAATTGGGTACCATTGAATAAGGATTTAGACTTTGATCTGGAGGAGATAGAGAAGCGTGTTTCTTATAAAACCAAAATGGTTTTTCTGTGTAACCCAAATAATCCAACTGGCAAATTGCTTCCCGCAGATCAAGTGGTGGATTTTTGCAAAACAGTGAGTAAGCAAGCGGTTGTTTTCTCTGATGAAGCATATTACGATTACATCACAGAACCGAACTACCCTTCAATGGTTGAGTTGGTGAAGCAAGGTTATGATGTTATAGTTTCACGGACTTTCTCAAAAGTTTACGGACTGGCGGGAATCAGAATGGGATATTTGATTGCAAAGCCTGAATTAGCCAAAATGCTGTCAGACCGTGTGGTAGCTAACACAAATATTATGGCGATTGAAGCGAGTAAAGCGGCACTTCTTGATAAGGACTTCTACCAATTCTCTATTCAAAAAACTAATGAAGCAAAATCTTTGCTGACCAATACGCTAGATGAATTGAAATTGCCTTATTTGGATTCTCATGCAAACTTCATCTTTTTCCATTCAGGAAGAGATATCAAAGAATTGAATAAGACGATGTATGATAAAGGCTTTATAATCGGTAGGCCATTTGAACCATTGAATGATTGGTGTAGAGTCTCTACTGGTACTATTGAAGAAGTAACATTATATAACAAAGCTATAAAAGAAGTTCTAGGCTAATGTTGAATCCGAATTTAATTTTAGAAAATGACAAAATCCTGCTCAGACCTATCACTGAGCAGGATTTTCCAGTTTTGATGCCAATAGCAAATGATCCAAGTCTTTGGACTTATTTCACGTATGATCTCAGCATTCCCGAGGAGTTCGAAGAATGGGCAAAGCCTGCTTTAACAGGTAGTCGATTACAGTTTTTGGTGTGGGACAAGCAATTAAACAAGGCTGTAGGAAGTACTGCTTTTGGGAATTATTCTGAAAGAGATGAAAGAATAGAAATTGGTTGGACTTGGTTGGGAAGAGAGTTTCATGGGACCGGTATCAATCAAGCAATGAAGCTTTTGATGCTGGAATATTGCTTTGAAACTCTAAAACTTAAGCGTGTTGAAATCAAAACCGATGTGCTCAACATTCCAGCCCGCAAAGCGCTGCTGAAATTTGGAGCTGTAGAAGAGGGAGTGCTGAGAAGCCATACTTTACTCACCCACGGACGACGTAGAGATACTATTTATTACAGTGTGCTCGATAGTGAATGGAAGCCTTAATCCATTTCCTCGATTAATTATTTCTCAGTCTCAAAGCCACCAAGCACCCATGGGTTCCCTAAGAGATAATAATTCTTGAGTACATCAGTTACTTCTTTAGCCTCTTCTTGCATCAGCTTTAATACAATTGCAGCTATACTAGTTAGCCGTTGAGATTTTGCAGCGACCAGCCAAGCAGATGATAATAGTTGGTTTGCTTCTGTATTTATTTTATGAGGGCTAGCCAAAAGGCATTTGGTCGCTCCACTGCGGTACCAGCTTAGGGCTATATTTTCATCTTTATGATGATCAAGAGTCGAGCAGGTAAACCAAAGTGTTGCATTAAGTGGTTTATCTGGCGTATGAGCGAGCAAGTCTTCCTTTTCCAGATGCCCGTAGCCTCTTAAAAGATTTGCCTCTCCATGCCCCCAATACACCCAATTTCCCGTCATATGTGAAATAGCAGTAAGGATTTCGGATTTATAAAAGTCGCCCGGATGATAGTCTTCGGCTCCTGCATCAGCCCAAAGTTTCAGCATTGTAGTATAGGGAGCTTGATACTGACAGGTCAAATGTGTTTTTGGAGTTGAATCGATTTTATCCTCTAAAAACCCCATTAATTCCACCTTCAGCTCCTCCCAATCATCTGCAAAAAAAATAGAATTAATCACTGGGCGGAATATTTCATTGCACACAATCGGTGGCCAATCCTGTATTTTATTAACCTGGGCCCATGAATGTGGTAAGACAACCAAAGCTGAATTTGCAGCATGGTAGTCCAGTGCAGCATATAGCTTATATAATAATGCCTCAGGGTCCAAATAGATCGCATCAGGAATCGAAATGGTGAAAAAGCGAGGCTGAATTTTATTCAACCTCGCTATAAAAAATCCAGCTGGAATAGACCATGATTCTGGTATTACAATCGCTTTATTCACTTTAAAAATTATTTAGTTGCGAAAACTAGTTTACTGCTGAGTTGCAAATCTTTTAAGGCGAACCTGTTGATCACAAATCGAGATTTGTGGACCTGCTTAGCAAAAGGGCGAAGCAGGTCAACCGGGATTTGGGTTCTTTGCCCATCAAATTCAGCTTTCCAGAATTCCTCAACCACCACTGCTTGTTGCTCTCTCTCCAAACTCAAAAGTCTACCATTTGCTTTTTTCAGGTCAGCTTCTGACAGGTTGTATGCTTTACCGAAGAATTGAGAATGCAGTGCCTCGATCATATATACTCCGCCAGAAGTAACTGCCTGCCAGACGTGGGTTAATTCATGGATTAATGTGGCCATAGGTAATGTGGCGCCAGACTTGTAATTGATCACGTACATAGTGGTAAATGGACGGTTCTTATTCATCCACATAATCAAGTCAGCAGCAAGGCTCGCGTCGGTCAGTTTCACCCGATCCAAGTCTATTGATACTCCAAAAACTTTTTCAGCTTCAGCTCGCTCAGAAGCATTGAGACCACGGTGTGAACCGAAAATATCCATCAAAATCGCAAAGGTGACTGCTGCAATCGTGGCACCCAATTTCGTGGCTTCGATCATCAAAGTCACAGCTGATTTACCGATTTCAATTAAACCTTTGATTAATCCTTCTCTAAATGCGTCTCTTACATTGGTGATGATTTCCTTGAAAACTTCTCTCCAATGATTTACAGTTCCAACGATTGCTGTAATTAACGTGCGAATAACCGACACTGATTTTTGTGCAATGACCTCAAGAATCTCTTTCATTCTAGTCCAAATGATTCGCAATGCCTGCATGAGTTTCTTTGCTTCTGCTGCTACAAATCTTGCGATGTCATTGATAATAGAGCTCAGCGAAATAGCTAAATCTTTCATTGCTCCAATAATTACTGACAATTGCTGAGCAGTGCGGGTAATCACTTCTTTTAGCATACTGAACACTGTAGTACCCAAATCTTTCAGTGCTTCAATGACTACTCTCGCTATTAATCGAGTTTGATTGATGACTGCCAGCATTATCTCTCGAACAGTTTTACCAATCTTTTTTAACTCCTGTACCAATCTTTTTCCAAAATCAAGTGCAAAGCGATTCAATCTTGAGATAAAGTCTAACACGCTTTTTCCTGCACTTACCAATGCTCTAACAATTGCATTAAGTCTGGAGGCTGCCATTTTAGCTACTTCAATCAGTAGGGAGGTAAACGATCCCAAAAGTTCTTCAAGCTTTCTAAGAACCTCTTTCAGCATGCTTTCTACTTGACTGATTGCCCAGTTAAGAATATCCAGCGCCTTTTTGCCAGCTTCAATGATTGCCTGTACAAATTTCTTCACCGCTGCAGCTCCCTTTTTCACTGCTTCTGATAATAATTGGGAAATGGATTTCCCAGCAGCTAAGACTGCCTCAACAAAATCATCTATTTTAGATTGTGTCCAGGTTACCACCTTAGAGACAGCTTCTGCCAGGTTTTTTCCAGCTGCTGCGATAGCATCAGCTACCGTATTAATAGCTCCGACTACCGCATCTACGACATTACTAGCAGTGTCTTTGATCCAGCCCCAAAGTCCATCTGTTTCGTCTGGAACTACCCCGGTTTTGAGGATTTTGCCTGCAGCACTCATCCACTCTGCTACGTCTTTGATATCTCCACCTTCTCCGAAGTAATCCTTCATCATATCTCCAGCTTCCGATCTCTTCATTCGAGCTATCTGGTGAACCAATAGCGGTGCTTGACTATATTTTTAAAAAACTCTTCACGACCACTTTTCTTGACTCTGGTTTTGCTTTTGATGACCATGAAGCCAATTCAAAAGCCTCTTCAAAATCACCCTGCTGACTTCTTAGCAGAATTGCTTTGGAGGTGAGGTCTAGATCTGTGCTGCTTTTTCCCTCACTACCTTTCAAGACTTGTGCAAGATTTTTTCTATCCACCTGCATGACTTGCATAGTCTGAAATTTTGTTTTTAGGCTTCCACTTGCCTGTAATTTTTTTAATTGAGCATCATTAAGATTTCCCATTTTGATAAAAGTTTAGAATATAAAAATTGATATGAAATAATACTCCAAAGTTGGGGTATTCAGGTTTTCTATGGAAAAAATAGGATCAGTGATATTATTGATTTAACCTATTTCCAGATTAAAAATTGGCGGAAAATGCACCTAGCTCTAAAAGTCTGAACGTATTGACTACTAGTGAATGGCAATTTACTGAAGCTGGAAGGGGAGGTTTTTTGAATTTAAATTTAGGTGTTCAATACATAAATTGTAGTTTAATCTAAATTCAATATTATTATATTGAAGAGTTTTTTAGTCCCAGTTCTTATTTTCAATAGGCTTGTAAATTTTTGAATTTGCTTTTGGACTAAAATTTTTTGATACCATTTAACCTAGAATACCATGAAACTAGAAAAGATTTTAGATAGACTAAGTTCTATAGAAAAAAACTCTTTCATTAAGATTATTGATAACATTATATCATCTAATAAGGATATTGCTAAACAGGTAGAAAAAATCTTAGTGCCAACTAGTAAGAGTATTAAGTCAGTTGATAATCAGAATATTGCAAAGATTTTTGATTTGACATCTCCTGAGTTTATGGATCATATTAATAGCGAATTCCAAGAGGTTTCTTCCCAATTGGATATTCTAATTGATATAATCACTAGGGATGGAAACTGCATCATGAAGCAAGATTGGTTTTCAAGGTTGTACGATGAGGAGCTTAAAAAGCTAAGAGTAAAGATTAAGAACTTGTCTTCCGAGTTTGAAAATGACAAATCAGAACTTAGTGAGTCTCGAAAGAGAGATTACAAAATCTATCAATCTTGTCTTTCTACAGCTTTTTATAATGATGTAGCTAATAATCGAGAGGCTAAAATAACATCAGATGAGCTTTCAATTATTTTGACATTATCAAAAGTACTTGGTCTTTCTCAAGAAGAAATAAAATTGATAAACTACTCGATTTTACCCGTGAAGAAGACTGAGATACTCGATGTGGTAAATAATCTAAAAAATATTGGAGTCATTTTTTACTCCAAAAAAGAGAATACGATTTTTGTGGCTGATGAAATGGTTCGGCTTCTTAGGAAAGTTCGAAAGAAGGAAGTAGCCGACAAATTTTACAGAAGAACCCTCAAATTACTTAGAGAACCCATTATCAATACAATAGCTAAGAAGCATAACATAGATAGGAAATTAAGCTATTCGAAAAAGATCGAAGGTATCATCAAAGAAGGAGTGCCCTTTACCGATTTATTACTAAATGATATATATAAAGATGGTATTAACCTCACTGAGAAGAAAAAGGCGTTAAATGAGCTTTGTGAAAAGGGGCTTTTAATTCCAAACCTAAAAGGAAGTACGCTCAATGAGAAAATAGATAGCTTAATTCAATATTTTGAAGCTGTTGAAAAGGACGAAAAAGTGGGGATTTCAATAGATGGCTATGAAAAGTTATTGACTGAACTCAATAAATCCTTACCAGCATTGAATAAGAATCTTAAAGATCATTTTGAACTGCAAGATGAATACGTGTTAAAAGCTGACTTTTTATTGGATTACAATATCAAGCCCAGAGATATTCTTGATTTAATTGACAAGGCAGATATCGAGAAATTCAAAAAAGACAATGGTGTAAAGCTAAGAGGGGATGATATTCTCAATATTCTGGAGCATTATAAAGATGTAGAAAATCTTTACTTAGAGAACTACGAAAACGTTGCATACCGAAATTACAATCAACTTAAGGAAAACGGAATCCAAATAAAGGAGAGTGAACTGGGAATGAAATTCGAGGAACTGACCAGAGTGATTTTTAAAGGCTTAGGATTTAATGTCGATGAGCAGCTCAAACAAGAATTAAATACTACCAAGGATATGATGGATATCCTCATCAATCTAGGTAAGGATGAAATTATAATTGTAGAATGTAAAACCAATAAGGAAAGCGGATACAATAAATTTAGTACGGTATCCCGGCAATTGAAATCCTACCAAAATCTCTCACTTAAAAATAACCTTCGAATAGTCAAGATTCTTTTAGTGGCCCCTGAATTCAGTGATGATTTTGTGACGGACTGTGAAATGGATGTAGAAATGAATCTGTCCTTACTCACTGCTTCTACATTATTGAATATATATGAAGCCTTCAAAGACTCTAAATATCAAGAATTCCCTCATGTGCTATTTAGAGATATCGTGATAAATCAGGAGAGAATTGTTAAGGCATTGAGTAAGTGATGAAAAGTAAGCTTTTACCCTTGTGTTTAATCCAAGAGTCTAGTTATTTCAGGGTCAATACATTTTTTTTCTAGGCTGCATTTAGAGTTATTAATGGTTTGACTGTTTCGCGAGTTTTTCAAGAAATTTAGGTAGAGATCGACCTCTTTATGATCCTGAAGGGATCAAACTATGAATAGCCATGGGTGAAACCCATGGTAAAAGATGTCTATAATTGAAATGGTTTTTGGCAGGGAAAAAGTAAATTGAAAGCATAGTGCTTCGCCAAAAACAGGAGAGTATAAATGCAAAATCCTTCTTAATCACCGCGCCGTTGCGCCGCCGCGAGAGAACGCTACAATGATATTCCCAGCACTGCCATAATACTCTTCAATCCCAAGATTAACGTGACTAACCAGATTAAACCAGCGATAACAGTTTGTCCAGGTTTATTTCGGAAGTCACCTAGGATTTCTTTTTGCGAAGCAATCCAAATTATCCATCCACTGATGAGGGGAAGAAGAATTCCATTAGCCAATTGAGCTAAGGTTATCAATTGCACAGGTTTGATGCCTAGGGAAGCGAAAAGTAAACCTAGTCCCACGATGACTCCCATCGATGCACGCATAGAGCTAGAGCGGATTTCCTGACTCCAACCCATGATTCCACAAATCACCAATCCCGCTGCCAGAGGAGCAGTAATGCTTGATGTAAGCCCTGCAGCCATAAGACCAAATCCCATGAGGTACTTTGCAAAGCTCCCGAAAACACCTTCCAATCCTTTGGAAACGTCAATAGCGCTGGTGATTTCACTGCTTGAATTAGCAGCGCCAACTATTAAAATTGCCATGGAAACTAGCCCGCCAAGAATGATTGAAATAGCGATATCTTTTCGCATCCAAGGAATGTCTGCAGATCCTGACCATCTTGTTTTAGCCAAGCTGGCATAGAGAAATAAGTTATAAGGCACAACGGTGGTTCCGATCAAAGCGACCAACGTGGGAAGATTTTCGTCATTCCAACTCGGGATGAAGCCCGCAAAAACCGCTGACCAATCTGGTTTGGTGAGAATAGCTGTGGCAGTAAAAGCAATGGACATGAATATCACCAGCCCCACCAGTACTCGCTCCAAGGCTTTGTAATTTCCGATCCACAATAATATAAAAGCAAATGCTCCAAGGATTAGATTTCCAGTATGTAACTCAAATCCGGCAAGATTTACGATAGGGGCTTCCCAGAAAACCTGCAATCCCAGGTTTGTTCCAGAGATATTTCCTGACTCATAGGCTGCATTTCCGAGACCGATTGCAATCAGAACCAGAACCATAGAGAAAATTCTAAAAATAGGCTTTCCAGTCTGATTACGGAGTAATTGGCTAAGATCCTGACCCGTGACCAAGCCAAGTCTGCCTGAGATTTCCTGCAAAACTACAGTGGAAATGATCGACAATCCCAATGCCCATAGCAAGGAGAAACCGAAGTTGACTCCAGCAAGTGTGCAAACCGTGACCGTGCCCGGACCAATGAAAGCAGCGGCGATAATGGGACCAGGCCCTAGATTTTTGAAGAATGATTTAAGGCTCACAATGTTTCTTTAATAGCATAGAAAGAGGAACGGGTAGATTTTTGTACTTTTCCCCATCGGGCAGGATTTAACACAAACTCAAAAAAGCCGAATTTATGGGTTGGATCAAACGAATTTTAAAAGTTTTAGTCGTTCTGGCTCTGGCTTGTATATTTTTTCTACTACTCATTTTCAGAAGTGATATCCCTGCCTATGAAATTGAGGAGAAATACGGAACAGCCCAATCACATTTTATAGAAGTAGACGGGATCAATGTACATGTGCGGATAATGGGTGAGGGGGACCCGATTTTCCTGCTGCATGGAAGCTTTTCATCCCTTCATACTTGGGATGCCTGGCAGCAGGAGCTCAGCCCATATTTTTTGACTATTTCACTAGACTTTCCTGGCCACGGACTTACCGGGCCGGATGAGGAGAAACGGTACAGTCTGACAGACTATTCCCTGTTGGTTTTGAGGTTGTCTGAGAAATTGAACTTGGATAAATTCCATTTGGCAGGAAACTCTATGGGTGGAGCTGTAGCTATGCAAGTCGCATCTACTCGACCAGACAAAGTTCTTTCTCTGAATCTCATCGATGCAGCTGGAGCACCAAAGCCAAATTTGGATGGGAATTCTAAGGCCGGTGGAGCCTGGATTTTCAGTTTGGCTAATAATCCAATCTTCTCCAAGCTGCTGCTAAAATGTACGCCCAGATTTCTCTTTGCCATGAATATGAAACAAGTGTATTCAGATCCGGGCAAGATTACAGAAAGAGCTATTGACCGCTACTATGAACTGATGCGTCGCGATGGAAATCGGCAGGCGACTTTGGATAGATTGACTGCTCCTCGTGAGTCGAGGATTGACTTTGACCGCTTGACTATGCCAACTATGATTATGTGGGGAGAAGAAGATTCTTGGATTCCTGTGGCACAGGGATATGCTTTAGAAAAAGCCATTCCAGGGTCGAAGTTGATTGTTTTTGAAAATGCAGGCCATGTCCCAATGGAAGAATTACCGACGGAATCTGTCGCTAAATATCTCTCTTTTTTAGGGGTGGAAGTACGAAACGACTACTTTCAACAACCCAAACTGATGACGCATGCCGATTGAGTATTTGATAATTCTTGTAATTATTCTCCAAGTGATTTTTCTGGTTTTATTTTTCCTGAGAAAGAATAATGATCAGGAAAAAGCCTTTCTACAGACTGAACTGGCTAGAATGAGTAAGGAGCTAGAAATAGCTTTGGCGCAATCACGAAGAGAGGCGAGTGAGAATCTAACCAATCAGTTTCAGCTGGTATTCAATAGTATTCGTGCTAATTCCAAAGATCAAAATGAAGCGTTGAAATCCTTTGGGGAAGTCTTTCGGCAAAACGTTCAGGAATTCAACACACTTCAGCGGGAGAAGTTTACCGAGCTAAATCGCCGTCAGGAGGAATTGATGAAAACGACTGAGGTGCGATTGGAGAAGATCCGTGAGACAGTTGATGAAAAGTTGCAGAAGACATTAGAAACCCGCCTTGGACAATCATTTGAAATGGTAAGCAACCAGCTTCAAGCGGTGCAAAAGGGCTTGGGAGAAATGCAAAGTCTGGCCACGGGAGTAGGGGATCTGAAGCGGGTATTGACCAATGTGAAAAGTCGCGGAGTACTTGGGGAATATCAGTTGCAGGCGATTTTGGAGAATTTACTTTCAGCAGATCAATACGTGTTGAATGCTGCTGTAGGCAAAGGGAACAGGGAAAGAGTAGAATTTGCTGTGAAAATGCCTGGCCAAAGTGAGCCTATATTGCTTCCTATTGATTCAAAATTTCCACAGGAATCCTATTTAAGGCTAGTTGATGCCTATGAAATTGCCTCGAAGCCAGAGATAGAAATGTACCGAAATGAGCTTTTTAAAGCTGTGAAAAAAGCCGCTCAGGATATACAGAGCAAATACATCCATCCACCATACACTACTGATTTTGCCATACTTTTTCTCCCAGTAGAAAGTCTCTATGCTGAAATTCTCCGTGAACCTGGACTCACCCAGCAGATACAGCAGGATTATAAAGTGATTGTCACGGGGCCAACTACTCTTTCTGCCATCCTGAATAGCCTTCAGATGGGTTTCAGGACGCTTGCAATCCAAAAGAGAAGTTCTGAAGTTTGGCAGGTATTAGGGGCGATCAAGACTGAGTTTGGGAAGTTTGGAGAGCTGATAGAAAAAACGCAGAAGAAGCTCACTGAGGCAAATTCCGAATTGGACAAGCTTGTAGGAGCTAGAACGAGAGTGATTCAGAGAAAGCTGAAAGATATTGAAGAGCTACCTGAAGCAGAGAGTACCAAGTTGCTGGATGAATAAATCTCGAAGGACTTTTCTGGGGAAAAAACATTCCTGAAAATGAATTATTCGATTTATGCTTTGTTACTTTGCCCCTACAGGCATAAAAGAAATAGCTTAATATCTGATTACCATTTAGAAAGCTCTTATTTTTGCCAATTCAAAAATCACCTGAATTACCTCTATGGGGATGAATATTGTGATTGCCGGTGCTGGGGATATGGGTTACCACCTCGCTGAGCAATTAAGCTACGATAATAAGGACATCACGCTGATCGATACAGACAGAGAAGTCCTGGACTATGTCTCTTCTAAACTAGATGTTTTGACAGTGCAGGGGGATGCGACTTCATTTGAAATCCTCAAGCGGGCCAATGTAAACAAGGCCAGTATGGTACTTGCGGTGACTACCTCGGAGAAAACCAATATTGTGACGGCCGTTTTGGCTAAGCAATTGGGCGCAAAACGAGTGATGGCAAGAGTCAGAAATCACTCCTATATGGAGCCAGACAACATGTCCTATTTCCAAAATCTTGGGATTGATAATTTGATTTCACCGACTATGCTTTGTAGCAAGCATATCTTCAATATGATCGAGAACTCCAGTTTTACGGAGGTTTTTGACTTTGAAGGGGGGAAATTGAATATTGTAGGTATCACGCTTGATCAAAGCAATCCTTTGGTCAATCAGCGCATTATGGACACCAAGTCCAATCCGATTTTTGAGGACATTAGGATCATCGCTATCCTACGTGATCAAAAGACCATTATCCCTAGAGGGAGTACGATTATTCGTAATAATGACCACGTGTTTTTCATCTCCAACAAGAAAAATACACAGACTATCATGGAAGTTCTGGGTCAGGTGAAGCACACAATTAAGAACGTGATGATCATTGGAGGGGATGATATGGCTCTTACTACGGCGCTTAGACTTGAAGATCACTTTCGTGTGACACTGGTCCATAAAGATAAAGAGCGCTGTAAATGGCTTGCGGAAAACCTTAAAAATTCTCTTGTGATCCAAGGAGATTACAAAAATGTAGAGTTGTTGATTGAGGAAGGCTTGGAGCAGATGGATGCATTCCTTGCTCTGACAGAATCTTCGGAGACAAATATTATAGCAAGTTTGACAGCCAAAAATCACGGAGTGTATAAGACAATTGCTCACGTAGATACAAGGGAATACATTCATATTTCACATAGTATAGGAGTGGATTCGCTGATTAATAAAAAGCTTGTTGCAGCAAATGAAATATCCAGGTTCCTGAAAAAAGGAACTGTAGAAGCCGTATCTGGTATCTATGGAGTGGATGCTGAGTTTATCCAGTATTCAGTTTGTAAGAATAACAGATTGGTGAAAAATCCGCTAAGAGAACTGCATTTTCCTGATTCAGCTATAGTAGCTGGAGTAATCAGAGGAGAAAAGGTCTTTATACCGGATGGTGATTTTCAGCTTGATATAAACGATAAGGCAATTGTTTTGGCATTACCTGAAGCTAAGAATGCACTTGAAAAATTGTTTCATTAGGACATGATTCATTTCAAAGAAATAGGGAAGATCATGGGCGCACTCTTGGTGCTAATAGCCCTTTTGATGCTTCCCGGAGTAATTTTTTCAATACATTTTGAAGAAGATCCTTGGCCAGTACTGAGTTCTGCTGTGATCACCATGATCATCGGAATGACGCTTTTCTTTTCTTTTTCAAAGCAAGACCAAAATATCAGAAAACGAGAAGGTTACCTGATAGTAGCCTTGAGCTGGGTTTTTATGGCTGGTTTTGGGATGCTTCCTTATATTTTGAGTCATGAAATTGTCAGTTTCGAAGATGCGCTTTTCGAGACTATGTCAGGTCTTACGACTACAGGGGCTTCTATTTTGACTGATATTGAAGCGATGCCAAAAGGTTTGCTCTTTTGGAGAAGCATGACTCAGTGGATAGGAGGCTTGGGAATAATCGTATTGACTGTTGCTATTTTTCCGCTTTTGGGAATTGGTGGGATTGAGCTTTTTGTGGCTGAATCACCTGGCCCTACTTCTGATAAAGTGCACCCAAGAATATCAGAAACAGCTAAGCGTCTTTGGTATGTGTATGTAGGTCTTACTGTATTGGCAATGCTGCTTTATTGGGCAGGAGGGATGAACTTCTTCGACGCAATAAATCATGCGCTGACTACTTTGGCTACCGGTGGTTTCTCTACCAAAAATGCCAGTATGGCGTATTATGATTCGGCTTTCATACAATATGTAGCCATCTTATTTATGTTTTTGGCGGGCACTAACTTTACGGTTATCTACTTTGGCTTGATAGGTAAATTCAAGAGAGTACTTAAGAGTGATGAATTTAAAACGTATGGGCTAACTCTTCTGGTAGTTGCTGTTATTCTTTATTTCCCTATAGCTGCTACAGGTATTGATCCTGAATTGGCATTCAGAAAGTCACTTTTTCAGGTAGTTTCGATAGTTACTACTACAGGATTTGTTACGGATGATTATACGCAGTATAGCGAAGGAGTGACCTTTATCTGCTTTATGCTTCTGTTCATAGGAGGTTGCGCTGGATCTACTGCGGGCGGAATCAAGTTTGTGAGACACCTTACTTTTATCAAAAATTCATGGCTGGAATTCAAGCGCTTGGTGCACCCAAGAGCAATTGTTCCTTTGATCATAAATGGTGATCGGGTAACAGGTAGAATCATCACACACATCATGAATTTCTTGCTGATTTACTTATTGACTTTTGTTCTGGGCTCTTTAGCACTTTCACTGATGGGGTATGATTTGGTTACTTCCTTTGGAGCTGTGGCGACCTGTTTAGCGAATGTGGGGCCTGGAATTGGATCCGTTGGGCCTGTGGATAATTTTGCGTTTTTCTCGCCTGCTGCTAAAATATTCCTTTCTGTGATCATGCTGCTTGGACGATTAGAACTCTACACCTTGTTGATTTTATTCACTCCTTTCTTCTGGAGAGCGAATTAATCACAGTCTTGTAATTTGAGTTTTGGTGATCAAAAATCCCGATTAAATTAATGATTCAATAATGAGAAGGGATATAGCCAAATAGATAATGTTAGGATTATCGAACAGGATGAAATCTCTTTCCGTTGAGATACCAAAGACTGATCTATGAGAAATATAATTTTAGGACTTTTGCTTTTAGTGAGTTTTGGATCATGCAGTGAGAGTGATCCTGATCTTTATACAGGACAGCAGGTAGAGTATCAATTGAATAAAGCGAGCGAATATGAATATACCGGTGCGCTTACAATCAGAGAATTAACTGATGGTAATTTAGAGTTGACTTTACAATTGGTAGGTGCGAAAAGTACTTCTGCCAATACATTTCCAGCACATTTGCATTTCGGAGATTATACTAATCCAGTAGCTCCCATGGCATTTATGCTGAATCCCGTGAGCGGATCTACTCTTCAAAGTAAGACTGTGCTAGGCTCGTTAATGAATGGAACAAAGTTGAGTTTTGAAGATATGAAGACTTTCGACGGGCATGTGAAAGTGCATTTAGCAAGTGAGGGACCAGATTATAAAGTGATTTTGGTGGCTGGCAATATTGGCTACAATGTCAATGAAAATCTAACGTTTGATACCTCTCTAATGACTAGTTGCTCACCGGATTTCTAAAAATTAATAGTCTTCAAAACACAAAAAGCAGCTCTAAAGCTGCTTTTTGTGTTTTGAATGAAAGCAATTATTATTCAACTACAACTGGGAAAGTGATGTCTAGATCAGTTTCTCCACCTGCTTTAGCGTAATCTTGAAAATTTGGATTATCTGCACCGGGATAATTTTTATCCAAAGCGTGACGTAGAAGTAGCTGGATATTCGCAGTATTAACCCCTGGGCTTTGCTGAACAGTTACGATTCCTTTTAGACCGATTAACTCAGCTCCATCATCGTTGTATTCGTAAGATAGAAACGGAGAACTGGTGAAAGCTGAGCCTAAGAAATAGAACTGGTGCTCATCGCCTTCAGCTCTAATTTCCTCCGTGATGTCTTCTCCGGCTACTGAATTGTACACGTCAACTGACATTTCATATCTTTTTCCTTTGGTCAGCATGACCGTTTCTACATCTGGGGCAGAGCCAATTTCAATTCCCTCGGAATCTGAAGCGGTGAAGTCAAAAGGGGCGCCCAAAGCATTTCCGCTTGCATCGATTTCTTGAAAAGTAAGTGTGACATCGGTAATCAATTCTCCATCATTTTCTGGAACCGGATCTTCACTTTTACAGCTTGAAAAGAAGAGGGATGCCACTGCTAGCGCGATAAGGTAAAGGTTGCTTTTTGTGCTCATAATTAGTTGGTTAGAATTCGTAATTGATTTTTATTAGGACATTTCTTCCCATATCGTAGGAGAAGTATCTGAAGCGATTCATGTAGTCTTTGTAGCTGGTATTGAAGAGATTTTGCACCTGAAGGCCCAAATTCAACTTGTCATCTCCGACGTTAAATTCCTTATTGTAAGAGATGTTGAAAAGTGCATAAGCCGATGGTGGGGGAGCAATATCAAAATCTGGCTCTCTATTTTGCTTCGCAACCAAGACATTGCTTAAGGTTATCTTATTTGTCCGGGAATCAGTGGCTTGGGAAAAGTCGTACGAAATGCCCCAATCCATTCTGTTAGATGGAATAAAAGGAAAATAGTTGTTGTCATCGGTGTTCTTTGCCTGAACGATTGAACCTTTTAGGTAGCCACTTATTTTCTCTGTGAACTCGTAGCTGCCAGCAAAGTCAAATCCGTAGAATAACGCATTTGCCTGCAAGTATTCGTAAATATTGAAGGTGCCCCTAAGACTCGTATACACTTCTCCAGTAGGATTTAGATATATGTAATCGCTGATAGGATTCAGGTATGCTGTGAATTCCAGATGAGTCCTTTTACCGTCGTATTGTAGCTCGTTAATCCATTTCAGGGATTTTTCGGACACCATATCAGGATTGCCGATTTCCACTGCAGCTGCACCATGATGAAGCCCCTCACTGAATAATTCGTTCACATTCGGTGGTCTCCAAGCGGAACCAAGATTTGAATTGAAGGTCAGATCCGGACTGATGTGATAGAGTCCACCTAAGAACGCGGAGAAATTTTGATAAGCTATATCGGCGGTTCTCAACTCTTGATTGATGTATCTGGCGGTGCTGACATTTCTAAAGTCATATCTTACGCCAGCTTCCACTTCCAATGGGCCTTTGGAGTACTTTTCCATAGCGTACAAGCCTGTATTCACCATGTCATAGTTTGGGATCAATGGTGTTACTCCGGTCCCAGGAACATTGCTATTTGCCTGTTGGATGAAGTTGATTCCCCATGTCCCGCTCAGTTCATTTTTGTGCGTATGGTTCACGTAGAGATCTACTGTGTTGGTATAAAGCTCCAGGTCCAAACTAGCTTTCTCATTCAAATTGCCTCTTCTCTTGTCAAATTCCTGTCTGTGGTTGAGCTGAAAGCCATACTGGAAGTTTAATTTCCAGCTTTCAGAAATATGATAATGGGACTTCAGCTTTGCTAGATGATGGGTTACTCTTTGCTTTGGATTGAGGATGTCATAACTGAACTCTCCATCTGCGAATGGCCGTCCATTCACAATAATATTTTGAAGATCAGAGAGATTTCCCGTGTGTGAGTCATTCAAAATTCCCAATTCAGTATGGAAAAGACTGTAATAAGCTTCCACTCCAAGTTTGGAACTGCTATAGCCAAGCGAGCTGCTTAAGTTTAGCTCACTTACCCCAGTGTTTTCTTGGATATAATCGGGAGATTTCACGTTGCCGGACCTTTTTGCAGAGCCCTGAATTCTATATCCCAAACCTTTGATTTTGTCTGAGCCACCTACATGTACCAAGTTAATGTTCCCCATACGGCCATTAGTTCCGCCAACTAGGTTAAGATTAGTCTTACTAAATTTTTTAGTAGGAAGAGGGGCTGGATTTACCAAAATCACTCCACCCATAGCTTCCGGCCCGTATCGTACTGTTTCTGCGCCTTTTACTACTGTGATTTCATCTGCTAGAAAAGGATCGATTTCAGGAGCGTGCTCAGCTCCCCATTGTTGCCCTTCCAGCCGGATGCCATTGTTCATAATCATAATCCGATTACTGTGCATGCCGTGGATTACAGGTTTTGAGATGCTATTTCCTGTAGAAAAAGTAGATACTCCGGAGATTCGTTTTAGACTTTCTCCCAGATTTTCACCTCTGGATTCCATGAGGTTTTCTCCGTATAGTGCAGAGACGGCTGTCGTAGTTTGCACTGCATCACGATGCCCGTGAACTTCCACGCCTTGTAAACCCACCGCTTCTTCTTCCAGCCTATAGGTTTTGCTAAAAGTGGTGGACTCTAACTTAATGCTGTCTGTTATGGTTTTATGACCCAGGTATTGAATAGTGACCGTATAGTTTCCGCGGCAAAGATTCTTTATCGTGAAATTTCCGTTTTGATCACTGACGGCTCCTTCTTCAGCCTCGATTACCCATACATATGCAGCCTCTATTGGCTCGTTATTTTCTAGGTGTATGATTTTTCCCCGAATAGATAGCGAGCAATCCTGAGCCTGAATTTTAAATCCAAGCAGTAGAATCAATGTTAATAGTATTCCTGTTTTCAAATTCACAATGCAAAAATAGAAGGCCTTGGAATTATAAACTAGTATAAATGAAACAAAGTTGCATTTATAGGATAAATGGTAAATTGTAGCGGCTAACAGATCATATGGATGGAAATACTAATGATGTTAGTAGGAGGAGACCGCAGCATGAAGTCTGTCAGGGATGACATAAGACAGAAGAGGCTGAATTTTGAGCGTGTGACATTATCTGTTTTTTGACACCAGAAAATCAAAAGTTCGTACAAACCGCGTCATTCTGTGACATCTATTCTTTAGTGAAAATTCTAATTCATACTTTTAGGCAATGGAATTTGCCATAGTAGATATTGAGACCACAGGCGGCGCGCCGAAACATGGTGGTATAACAGAGGTAGCGGTTTTGATTCACGACGGGGAATCAATTATACGAGAGTATCAGACGCTTCTTAATCCCGAGCAAGCTATCCCAACTTACATTACCGGTTTGACTGGAATCGATAATTTCATGGTGAGGCATAAGCCCACGTTTTCAGATATTCAAGAAGAATTATGGGACTTGCTTAATGATAGAGTATTCGTAGCACATAATGTTAGTTTTGATTACGGGTTTCTTCGGGAGGCATTTCTGAAAGTGGGGAAGGAACTCAAAACTCCCAAACTCTGCACTGTCAAACTTAGTAGAAAAGTATACCCAGGAATGACTTCTTATAGTCTTGGAAGGCTTTGCGAAAGCCAGAAAATACAGATCGAAGCCAGGCACCGAGCAATGGGAGATGCGAAAGCTACAGCGATCTTGTTTGATAGAATGATCAAATCTGACTACCAAATCATCAATCAATCGCTTAAGAAAAATACAGGTGAGGCTTTTCTTCCTCCTAATTTCCCTCACTCCAAATTCAAGGAAATCCCTACTGCATGCGGGGTATATTATATGCTCGATGAGCATAGTAAAGTCATCTATGTAGGCAAGGCGATAAATATCCGAGAGCGATTTAAGAATCACTTTTCAGGGCAATTACTTCCTAATCTGAAGCATAAACTTAAGACTGAAGTCTTTGATTTGAAATGGGAATTAACTGGAACTGAGTTAATGGCGCTTTTATTTGAGACATTGGAAATCAAGAGACTATGGCCTAAATATAATTCTGCTTCCAAGCTTCCGAAGCGTCTGTTCGGCCTATTTCATTATGAGGATAATTCAGGTTATGGGAGATTTCAAGTTTCTAAAATCACCAAGTTTTTCAAGCCGATTGAATCCTTTTTCTCCATGGAGGAGGCTAATGCCTTTCTGAAAACAGGGATCAGCACTTATGGTTTATGTCCCAAAGTATGTGGGCTTAGAAAAGTGAACTGTGAGCCAGAGGAGGAAATGAGCTGTAACGGTGCGTGTGATTTCACAGAGAAGCCAGAGGAATACAATAAGCGAGTGGCGGAGTTTATGGGCAAAATCAGGGAAAGCCAAAAGGAAATCCTGATCAAGCTAGATGGGCGGAATTCTAATGAGACTGCTTACTGCATGTTTGAAAGCGGTATGCTGAGCAGATTTGCCTACTTGGAAAATGACCAGATTACAGAAGATATTCCATCCCAGCTTGAGCTAGTGACACAAGTGCCCGAGACCTTTTACATCTTACGTCAATTTATACATCAGATCAACCCTGAGCAGATATTGGTTCTGGAAACTAATTGAGTTCTCCTATAAACTAGGGTCATTGAATGTATCGCCTTGGTTGATGTCGCCAGTTTCAAAGCCTTTTTTGAACCACTTCATACGCTGAGCGGAAGTGCCGTGCGTGAAGGAATCAGGCATCACACGACCTGTAGACTGCTTCTGAAGGCGATCATCTCCGATAGCATTTGCGGCATTGAGCGCTTCATCCAAATCACCTTTTTCCATCCATCCTACAGACTTTTGACTGTGATTTGCCCAGACTCCGGCTAAGAAATCTGCCTGAAGTTCCAGTTTTACAGAATACTGATTGTATTCTTTTTCACTTACTTGACCTCGAAGTTTGTCCATTTCTGCTGTGATACCAGAGATTTTCTGGATATGATGACCTACTTCATGAGCGATTACATAGGCCTGAGCAAAGTCTCCCGGAGCTTTCAACTTCACTTCCATTTCTTTAAAGAAGCTAAGATCTATGTATAGTTTTTCATCACCTGGGCAATAGAAAGGTCCTGTAGCACTAGATGCAAGACCACAAGCAGATGACACTTGTCCGCTGAAAAGTACCAGAGTGGGTTCTCTGTAATTTTCCAGGATTTTATTCCAAACGTCTTCAGTATCTGCCAGTATAGTTTCACTAAAAGCAGCTAAACGGTCTTCCTCCGCCGAAGGTGTGTAATTGCTCTCGGTGGTGAAGCCTTGTCCGCCACCACCCATAAAATTCCCTAAAAAGGTAAGCGGGTTTGTACCAGTAACCACCGAGATGGCAATGATAATCCCGACTATGATTAGTCCGGTTTTAGAAAATAGAATTTTAATCAGTGGGCCAATTAGCATAGGATTAAACCCACCTCCACGTGATCCGCCACCGCTTAGACCCCGTCTATCATCTACATTTGAGCTTCGTCTTCTTCCTTCCCATTTCATATGTTTGTCATTTTCTTTTCAGTGGTCATATGGAATCTCGCATAGCTGATAACCATTCCTTGGTGTGATCCTTGAGTCATGCTCGATTTCATAGCATAAAAGGTTTTATTTTGTTTAAAATTAACCAAATTGAACAATCGGACAGTGTCCAAGAACTATTTTTGAAAGAAAAACTTAAACCTAAAATCTATGATCTGCAAAACTTTCCAAAGACTATCACTTAGTCTCGCATTAATTGGAGTTTTTACGCTAGTGCAAGCTCAGACCGGCGTAGGAGCCAAGCCCGAAAAGGGTGCCAAGGTTTACCTTGATGGTTCGAAAAAATCACTTGAGAAAAACTGGACATACTGGGAAGGACCACGTTTTTCTGCAGAAATGCCTATCAAATGGCCTGAAGTGACTGATCCTGTTGACGGGGGAAAGGCAATAAGCAGCAATGACCCTGCAGGCGCTGGCGGGAAGTACGGTGCCGCTGATATTGTGACCAACGAGAAATTCGAGGATTTCCGTGCACATGTGGAGTTTTTTATCAAAGATGAAGGTGGCAACAGTGGTGTCTACTTACAGAATAGATATGAAGTACAGATTCTTGATGGAGACTACGGGGATCATGGTATGGCTGCGTTGATCAATGAACATATTCCAACTTCCAAAGAATACTATGGTGTAGGAAAGTGGAATGCATATGATATTGAGTTTAAAGCCGCTCGTTTTGAGGATGGAAAACTTGTAGCCAAACCTCGTGCGACGGTGTATCTGAATGGTGTAAAAGTTCACGAAGACAAAGAAATACAGCAAGTTTGGGGAGGTCCAAACTCTGGCCTAGACGGAGGTAATGATGGTGGTAAAGGAATTACTGACACACCTGGAGGATTGAAGTTGCAAGCTGAAGGACATGATGTTTATTATAGAAATGTTTGGATCAAAAAGCTTGATCTGGATGGGAAATCTACTGATTTCTAATAAGGAAAGTATACATGAAAAAGCCCTGAATCTTTTGGATTCAGGGCTTTTTTGCATTTAATCGTTAGCTGCTACTGGGAAATAAAGAAGGAGGTTTTTCCTTCTAATAATCTTTTGAAGCCTACGAGAAAAAGCTAGTACTAATTCCCATTTTAATACGGGGGTATTTTGTGCTTTTAACTTTAATCGGGTAATCACAAGTTGGGTATATATATTCTTTCAAAGGGTACTCAATGATTTAGCCATTTGATTTAAAATCAAATTTTGGTTCCAAGGCAATGGATTCATTCGAATATTTTGGGCTAGGCTCCGGGGTAAGGCTCCGGGTGTTGAGAGTATAAGTGATATTAATAATTCCAGATATAGCTAAAATTTACTTTGGTGATTCATTATTTCAATTTATCTGCGAATTATTATGCGAATATATACGAAGTGGGGTATATAATTTGGTATTTGTTTTATTTTTTTTGGTAAAAGTTAGAAAAGTGGTTTTTATTCCTGTTGAAATGCTCAAATGCGATTTGTCTTTATTGGATAATTTCTTTTAAAATTCCTGTTCCAAAGCCAATCATTTTCCAATCTGATATTTCTAGGTCAATCACAGCCATCATTCCAGGTTGCAATCCAAGATAATTCTCATCGGAAATATGTGCCAGAAGTAAACTAATTGTGGGATTGTGACCTACGAATAGACAAGAATCCACTGAGGATGAAGTTTTTTCTAATAAAGATATCATATCAACTAAATTTCCCTGATAGATGTCGCGGGTGAAAATAGACTCTTTAATAGTAATGCGTTTTCCTATCAGATCAGCTGTTTCCATGGTGCGTTGTGCTGAAGAACAGTACATCAAATCCACCGATTTTAGCTTTTCATCTAAGCTTTCACCCATACGGATCAGATTTTCTCTCCCTTTTTTGGTGAGTTGCCGTTGAAAATCTGAACCTTGAGAAAAACCTGCTTCTCCGTGTCTGAGTAAAAACAATTGCTTCATGATAAGTGGTTTATACCCTTAAAAGTATTCGTGACTTTAATCAAAAATCCCACCAAATCGAGTCTAGTCAATTTTAAATATTTGGACGAGAATACAATGCCGTCTATTTTTAGCTTTTCTTATCGGGTTTGAAAACCCAGAATAATTGCTTTTATATGTCAAAAAACCTTGTTATCGTCGAGTCACCTGCCAAAGCCAAAACCATTGAGGGATACTTGGGCAAAGACTATAAGGTAGCATCCAGCTACGGTCACGTTCGAGATCTTCCAAAAGGCGATAAGGCGATCGATATTAAAAATAGATTTAGTCCTACATATGAGGTCACTGCCGATAAAAAGGATGTGATCAAGAACCTCAAGGCTTTAGTAAAAGATGCAGAGACTGTCTACCTAGCGAGTGATGATGACCGTGAGGGAGAGGCTATTTCTTGGCATCTAAAAGAAGTGCTGAAGCTAAAGGATGAGAACACAAAAAGAATCGTCTTCCGCGAAATCACTAAAAATGCAATTGTAAAAGCAATTGAAAACCCAAGAGGGATTGATATAGATCTGGTAAATGCACAACAGGCTAGACGTATTTTGGATCGTTTGGTAGGTTTTGAGCTTTCTCCTATTCTATGGAAGAAAATCAAAACAGGACTTTCTGCAGGTAGAGTACAGTCAGTGGCGGTTCGCCTGATTGTGGATCGTGAGCGGGAAGTTGAGCAGCACAAAGCAAAGTCAAGTTTTAGAATTACGGCTATTTTCGAAGTAGAAGGAAGAACATTCCAAGCTGAGTTGCCAAAGAAATTTGACACCAAAGCTGAAGCTGAGGAATTCCTAAAGACATGCCTGAAAGCTGATTTCTCTGTAGCTAACCTAGAAAAGAAGCCAGGAAAGAAATCTCCAGCGGCACCTTTTACCACATCTACACTTCAGCAGGAGGCAAGTAGAAAGCTTTACTTCTCAGTGGCTCAGACAATGTCTGTAGCGCAGAAACTGTATGAAGCTGGAAAGATTACTTATATGAGAACAGATAGTGTGAATCTATCGGATGATGCAATGGCTTCTGCCAAAAATGCGATCCACGATTCATACGGAGAGAAATACCATAAGTCAAGAAAATTCACTACCAAGTCTGAAGGCGCTCAGGAGGCTCACGAAGCAATCCGTCCTACAGACTTCGCTAATTCCCATGTGACAGGAGAACGCAACGAGCAGCGCCTCTATGAGCTGATCTGGAAGCGTGCTATAGCTTCTCAGATGGCTGATGCAGAATTGGAGAAGACTATTATTACTGTGGATATATCGAACCAGCCTCAAAATCTGGTTGCAACTGGAGAAATCATCAAGTTTGATGGCTTTTTGAAAGTGTACTTAGAAGATACAGATGAGGAGCCGGAAGAGGACGATAGCAATGAAGGAAAAGTACTCTTACCTCCATTGACAATTGGTCAGCCTTTAGCTCTTCAGGAAATGAAGGGCCGTGAGACTTTCTCCAGAGCTTCTCCGAGATATACAGAAGCATCATTGGTGAAGAAGTTGGAAGAACTGGGAATTGGTCGTCCTTCAACCTACGCTCCGACAATTTCTACTATTCAGAGACGTGAATACGTGATCAAGGAATCCAGAGATGGAACGCCTAGAGATTATGTGGAAATGATCATCGCCAAAGGTGAGTTTAAAGACGCGACCAAAACTGAAAACACTGGAGCAGAGAAGCAAAAGCTTTTCCCTACCAATATCGCCATGGTGGTCAATGACTTCCTGGTGGAGCATTTTCCAAATGTGATTGACTTCAGCTTTACCGCTAGAGTAGAGAAGGAGTTTGATGATATAGCTGCTGGAGGACAAGTATGGCAGGATATGCTAGCGTCTTTCTATGGCAATTTCCATAAGAATGTAGAGGATACAGAGCAGATTTCCAGACAGGATATCAACTCCAGTCGTGAACTTGGGAATCATCCAGTGAGTGGCAAACCAATGATCGTAAGACTTGGTAAATTTGGACCGTTGGTTCAGATAGGTGATTCTGAAGACGAAGAGAAGCAATTTGCCAGCTTGAAAAAAGGTCAGTTTATCGAAAACATTACGATGGAAGATGCGCTTGAGTTATTCAAGTTACCTCGTGACATCGGGATGTTTGAGGATAAAAAGATGGTGGCGGCAATTGGTAGATTTGGGCCTTACGTACGACATGATGGTTCTTTCGTATCCCTTCCTAAGGAAATGGATCCATTGAGTATCAATGAGGAAGAAGGAATCAAATTGATTCAAGACAAGCGTGAAGCAGATGCCAAGAAGCATATCAAGTCATTTGACGAGAATCCTGAGATTCAGGTATTGAATGGTAGATGGGGACCTTATATCAAGATGGGTAAGAATAATTACAAGATCCCTAAGGATAAGGAAGCCGAAACCTTAACCTATGAAGAAACGATTCATATCATTGAAAATCAACCGGAACCAAAGAAAAAGGGCGGGAAGTTTGCCAAGAAAAAGTAACTTATAAATCAAGAACTTAAGTTCAAATTGATAATGTATGAGCAAGCCTAATTCAATGCTATTTAAGATTGTTTTAGGCTTGTTTTTGTTTTTGGGTAGCTTCTCTTCTTTTGCTCAGGCGATTTTTAAAGGAACTGTAGCTGATAATGAGACAGGTAAAGGCATTCCTTACGCGACCGTTTTTTAGCAAATACCACCTTTGGCACATCTACTGACGAGGCAGGTAAATTTTCCCTTTACCTGCCTGAAGGAAACTATGAAGAGATTTTACATAGTATAGAAAAACAGCCTGGCCCAAAGAAAAAAGGTGTAAGATTGGCTAAGAAAAAGTAAGTTTAGCTTCAGGAACACAAGGTCAAATTAAGAATTATGACTATTCGTAATGTTGCACGTATGGGTAGACTGAGGCAATAATCAATCTATTAAAGAGTTTATCGCCAAAATATCTTCGGTTGAGCTTATAAGCAAATTCATTCAGGTAACTCTGGAG
>Ga0123337_10000275_pt1 | contig 96440 bp, 80 predicted proteins | sample frozenSSSSmetaG_FD_89792 | JGI IMG/M metagenome (GOLD analysis project Ga0123337, IMG submission 89792) | Glacier valley bacterial and archeal communities from Borup Fiord, Nunavut, Canada, to study Microbial Dark Matter (Phase II) -... | ecosystem: Environmental > Aquatic > Freshwater > Ice >...
CTTATACAAGGATGCGAACGATGACGGTACACCCGAGGGAGGTATTTTTGCCACTACGACAACGGATCCAACAACGGGGTTGTACCTGTTCAATAATCTTCTTCCAGGTACTTACATTGTCGGTGTTGTAACGCCAACCGGCTTTGTGTCGTCCAGCGTAAATGCAGGAGATCCTGATACAGACACCGACGACACCGATGATAATGGAGTCGTTACCTCAGGCACTGAAACCCGTAGCAACCCGATCACCCTTGTCCCCGGCGGTGAGCCAACCGGTGAAAACCCAAACAACAACCCTGCGAGTGTGATTGCTGACAACAGCAGTAACCTTACTGTTGATTTCGGTTTTGTAGAACTTGTTAATCTTGGTAACAAGGTTTGGAAGGACGCCAATAACAATGGTATTATTGATGCTGGTGAAGCAATATTTGGTAATGTAACCGTGAACTTATACAAAGATGCGGACGACAACGGAACTCCAGATGGAGGGGTTTTTGCCACTACGACAACGGATCCAACGACCGGCTTGTATTTGTTCAATGATCTTCTTCCTGGTACTTATATTGTAGGTGTTGTAACACCAACAGGCTTTGTGTCGTCAAGTGTTAATGCAGGCGACCCTGACACAGACACCGACGATAATGATGACAACGGTGTCATTACTTCAGGTTCTGAAACCCGGAGCAATCCGATCACACTTGTGCCTGGCGGCGAACCCACGGGCGAGAATCCAAGTAACAACCCCGCGGGTGTCATTGCTGACAATAGCAGTAACCTTACGGTTGACTTCGGTTTTGTGGAATTGATGAACCTTGGTAACAAGGTATGGAAGGATACCAATAAAGATGGAATCATCGGCGCTGCTGAACCCGTTCTTGCAGGCGTTACCGTAAACCTGTATGCAGATGTAGACAAAAATGGAACGGTAGATGGTGCTGGCGACGGTACTATCGTTGCAACGACCACGACGGATAATAATGGCTTATATCTGTTCAATAACCTGCTTCCAGGGAATTACATGGTTGGGGTCGTAACTCCTGTTGGCTTGACCTCTTCAACCGTAAACGGTGGAGATCCGGATACAGACACAGATGATAATGACGACAACGGCGTAACCACCGTGGGACTTGAAACACGGAGTGATATGGTAACACTTGCTCCTGGCGAGGAACCAATAGGCGAAGATCCAAGCAATAACCCGGCAGGAGTAATTGCCAACAACAGCAGTAACCTTACGGTAGACTTTGGGTTCTTTGATCCTGCTGCACTTCCGGTAAACCTGTTGAACTTCGATGGCAAGGCCGATGAAGCAAATCATGTAAGACTAGCCTGGAATACAGCCCAGGAGTCGAATAGTTCACATTTCGAAGTGCAGAGAAGTAAGGACGGCACGAACTGGAATGGAATAGGCACAGTGTCGGCAGTTGGCGAAAGCAAAATTGTACACGGATACACGTTCCTTGATCTGAACCCATTCAGCGGAGATAATCTCTATCGCCTGAAAATGGTTGACCTCGATGCGACTTTTGCTTACAGCCGGATCATAAACGTCAAGCTGGAGACTGCGTTCTCGCTGAACCTGTTCCCTAACCCGACTTCTGATATGCTGAAAATTGAGGCTTCCAATGGTGCAGGTGTACAGAAGGTGCAAATCTACTCTTTACTCGGTAAACTGGTGAAAGAAGTCGTTTCGCCAAAACAAGGTGAAATAAATGTTCAGTCGCTTGCGGTAGGAACTTATACAGTGAGAATAATTACTGCTGATGGTTCGGTAGAAATGCGCAAAGTGATGATAACACGTTAATAATTTAGGTTAAGAAAACAGGAAGGCTGTCCCAGATTGGGGCAGTCTTCTTTTTTGCTATTCCGAATCTTTTTAAGGAACATCAACCAGACTTTGCTTGCAACTTTTTGAATCGTGAGTGATATCGTCTTGGTCAGGCGTTTAAATATTGTCGGATTCAGAAATAGCTGTTATCGCTTGTTTGATTTAACTTTGAAACGACAAGATGTCTTGCAATCCCTCATGAAAGTACTTTCTTCTAACAGCTATTCTGTCTTTTCCACTAAACGTATCATCCATGAATGGGTGTTGCCTTTGATTTTGGTATTGCTTTTAACGGCGTGTTCACAGGAGAAAAAAAATACTGGAGGAAAGAATGAAGAAATGAAAAATGCCCTCGAATCGGTTTTGGTAGAAAGTGAATCGTCGGTCGAAATTCCGGAAGTAATTAGCCGAATCACGGAAATTCGGAATACCCTGCTGGCGAAAACGCCTGTGTTCTTGTTGAAGGACGCTGATCAGGAACAGTCATTGGCAGAACAAATTGCGCTTAAAGACACCTCCTTCTGCCGAAATTTGTTTGATTCAAAAACCAAAAGGGCACTCCGAAATGAAATATTTAACGTGTATCAGGCGCGTCCACAGGAAATCCCTGGTAACGATAATAGTATGAAGATCTACAAGGTCGAAATGTACAATTATGCCCTTAATTCAACAGCGACCGCATTTGTTGATATAACGTCTCAAAAAGTACTAAATGTAAATACTGCCGCTCAATCGCAGCCGGATATTCCTTTGAACCTGAAAAACCTCGCCCTTAAAATTGCTGTTAGCAGTCCTGACGTAGCAAAGGCGCTTGGTTATAAACCAGGCGAAACGGACGCTTTGATGGCCAATACCAAAACGGCATTGAATAATACACGATGTGAACAAAGTATGCACCTGTGTGTAGCACCAACCTTCATTAAGGGTGATAAAGCACTTTGGGCAATTGTTGACCTTACGGATTTCAGAGTAGTTGGAATACGCTGGACAAATACCGGAACGACCGGACCGGTGAAAAGAGTCAGTGAGCGAAAGCTGAAATTCGACAAGATCATGGAGTGCTTCTGCAAGCAGGTAACGCATTTGAAAAAGCAAAACTGGGAGCTGAATTATGTGATTACAACCAGTGACGGCATGCGGATTTCGGAAGTGAAATACAATGATAAGCTTGTGGTTAATAACGCTAAAATTGTGGATTGGCATGTGAGTTACAGCAATACGGATGGATTCGGTTATAGCGACGCTGTCGGTTGCCCGGAATTTAGCCAGGCTGCAGTGATTGCGGTGTCCGCACCAAGAGTGGCGGAAATTATGGAAAATGGGAAAACGATAGGGTTTGCTTTGGAACAGAACTTCAGTAGTGAGCAATGGCCACTTCCCTGTAATTACAACTATCTCCAGCGATATGAATTTTACCAGGATGGCCGCTTTCGTTCGGTCGCGGCTAGCCTGGGACGTGGTTGCGGAGACAATGGCACTTATCGTCCTGTAATGAGAATAGCATTTACCGGAAACCAGAATACACTAAGCGAGTGGACAGCGTCGACCTGGTCTCCATGGGCAAAGGAGCAATGGAAATTGCAAAATCCGCAAACAAAGTATGCTGAAAACCTTTATCAATACAAAATTATGGATGATAAGGGAAGCGGGTTCTATCTCGAACCAGGAAGGGGGCAATTTAAGGATGGCGGTCGCGGTGACAATGCTTATTTGTTTGTTACAAAACAGCATTTGGATAAAGATGAAGGAGAAAATGACCTTGTGACCATTGGCCCTTGCTGCAATACGGATTACAAACAGGGGCCTGAGAAGTTTATTGAGCCGAGTCCGGAGGCGATCTCGAATACAAGCCTTGTGTTATGGTATGTTCCTCAGATCAAAAACGACGACACCAAAGGAAGCGAATACTGCTGGGCAGAGAGCTACATTGAAGATGGAGTCTACAAAACAAAGACATTCCCTTGCATGTGCGGGCCCATGTTTGTTCCATTCAAAAATGGACAGTTGACAATGGACAATTGAGAATTAGGCCGATCCGTCGGATGCACTAATAAGTAATGATTGCTTACCTGAAAATTGATTTATGAAAATAAAAATTACCTACTACTTGCTCATTTTTTTGACAGCCGTTGCGGGTTTTGCCTGCGAAGAGGAGATGTCACAAAACGAGATTCTGCAAATTGGAATTGCCAATTGCCGGACACTTGCCCCTTTTATCAAAAAGATGGATTTTGATGTTTCCCGTTCGGGTTTTTCCTCCAATGAAACAAATATTAAAGGGCTGGCACTGGTTCAGTTTCCCTCAAGTCCAGCAGATACGCTGTCCAAAAAAGTTTATATGGACCCTTCCTGGGCTAAATATGGCTACATGGGCTCGATCACAACCGATAATACCGGTAGTGCTTACACGGCTCCGATACCAAAGGTAAACACCCTGGATAATCCACTTTCTACTTTGAACCGGATCTACAAAGTAGACGCGCAAACAGGGTTGATGAGCCTTTTTTGTAAACTGCCTCAGGCGGATACGTCCGCAGGAGTGGTTGCCTTTGCAGTGCTGGGTGTTTATTACGATTGTCATGCAGGAAAACTTTATGCTTCAACAGTAGCAGGAAGCACCCGTGATGAGGAAAAGGGTGTCATTTATATGATCAATCCGCAAACCGGACAGGTGGAAGATGAATTTTCAGGTCACGATGCCGTTACCATTTTTGTTGGTGGAATAACAGGAGAAAAACGATTATACTTTGGAAGTGCGCGCGGGTCGGAGATATATTCCGTGAAACTTAGCAAAGCAGGCAAATTTAAGGGAGACCTTCGGACCGAATTTACGCTGGAACAGCTTGGGCCGCGCGGGGACGATAAAGCTCGTCGGATCCGGTTGAATGAACAAGGGGTTATGATGGTTTATGGGGTAGAGTTTAATTACAGTTTGGCTGCTCAAAGCAATAAACCGGAAACCTTGTATCGTTTTGGCTATAATCGGGAAACGAAGGCGTGGGTGAATATTAAATGACAGGGGGGCTACCCCTCTAGTGCATATTGAGCGGGAAGATGGTAATTTAAAGGCAGAATTAAATCTATGCGTTTAAAGTTGTGGGCTGTTCTGAGTTGGTGTTTTGTGTCTTTTTGGATTGTGAATTGTGGAAATCCGGACAATGGGGAGGGGGCACCGGTTCAGCTATCTGGGAAGGCGTTAGCAGGTCATTATCTTTTCTTTGATACACGCCTTTCATTTAACAATACGAAGCGTTGTGCCAGCTGTCATGATCCCAAGTTTGCTTTTACCGATGGTTATCGAAGAAGTACAACGGCAACTGGGGAGGTAGTGCTTCATAATTCTCCCACTTTAATCAATAGCGCTTTGATGCGCCATTACGACTGGGCTAATCCCAATATCAAAGATCTTGAACATCAACACCAGCGCCCACTTTACAATACAAATCCAGTGGAAATGGGAGTCACAGGATTTGAATTAGAAATACTAAAAAAGCTGGCAGCAGATACGCTTTACTCCAGACTTTTTCAGGCAGCCTTCCCATTGGAAAAAGGCTCTTTAAACTTTAAAAATATCACATCCTGCCTGGCGGAATATGTAAGGTCTTTGAAATCATCTAATTCTCCCTATGACCTGCATGGAAGGGGAAAGACGAACGCAATGTCTGTTTCCGCAAAAAGAGGAAGGGATTTGTTTTTCTCTCCGAAACTTAACTGCGCATCGTGTCATGCTCCTCCCGATTTTACCTTAGCGACTAAAACAGCGGATGTAGATGTAGTTTACGTTAATATTGGTCTTTTCAATGTATCTAATGCAGATCGCTATCCAACCATTGACCCAGGGTTGCAGACAACAACCGGCAAAGCTACGGATAATGGTAAGTTCAGAATTCCTACTTTGCGCAACGTGGCGCTGACCGCTCCTTATTTTCACGACGGCAGTGTTGGATCGTTAGAGGAAGTGATCGATATCTACGCGGCCGGGGGCAGAAATATAATAACTGGCCCTCAAGTTGGAAATGGTCAGATTAACAAACTGAAAGACAAAAGAATAAAAGGCTTTTCGATAAGCCCTGAAGAGAAGAGTGCTCTCATCGATTTTCTTTACACTTTGTCTGATTCGACTATTTTTTCAAATCCAAATTTTCAAAACCCTTTTAACGCCGATCACAAGAACAAGAATTGACGAAAACGACTTTAGGATTCTTTGTTAAAAACCAACCTGGAAATGTCTGATGGTAATTTCTTCATTCATGAGAGAAGTTATCACGCTCTGGCCATCCCTGAAATTGAAAACCTGACCGCTACTTCTTACATCTTCGATTTTTTGAAAATCAAGTTCCTCAATCAGCCAGCCCTCTTTTTGAGGTGTCATTGTAGCTATTATTCCTTCTTCGGGCAGGTTTTTATCAGGTGTCGAATAAAAGGCGGCAAAACCATAGTTGATGTCGACGGCTGGCGACCAAACTGCATTTCCAACCGTCTGTGAAACAACCGTATAGATCTGATTTTCCAATGCCCTCGCCCTGGCTCCGATATGTACGCGGGTGGCGCCACGAATGGTTTCTGTGCAGCTGGGAGCTAAAATAAGGGAAGCTCCTGCATTTGCAAGCACTTGTGAGCCCATTGCAAATTCGATATCGTAGCAGATCTGAATCCCAAAACTTCCCCAGGTCGTTTCAAAAATACTTAAAGCCTTATTTCCACTTTCGATGCCCCATTCTTCATTTTCAAAACGTGTCATGAAAAATTTGTCCTGGTAACCCACAAGCCCTCTGGCTTCAAAAACATATACACGATTTACTTTTTTGCCTTCTTCTATGACAGGGATGGATGGCGCAACGATGATGATCTTGTACTTTTTGGCCAGATCTGAAAAAACGGAGCAGAATTTATCTTTCAAGGCATTCAATTCAATGACCTGCTGCCGTATATCATTGCTGATATCCTCTGGAAGAATGCTCGTTAATTCCATTGCACCGTATTCTGGAAACAACAATAGCTGTGCACCCTCGGTAACTCCATCGGCAATCCAGCGCTCCATGTGCTGCTGCCAGTGATGGAAAGATTTATGCCTTGTGATGGGGTATTGGGCCGTTGCAATTTTTACTGTCATGACGGTTTTTGATGCTTTTTACTTGTAAAGATAAACCGATTGCCTCACTCTTGACTTCATTTCTCAAGGTCAATCCTTAGGGGACTAAGATTCAGTAAACAACAAAAGGTCATGCGTTAAAACGGTACATGGTACAATTGCGGGTTTTGTCACAAATACGTAAATTGGAACCCATAACCAGAAAAGCAATGGAAAGCATCAGTAAGTTTTTTAAGGTAGAAAAGGACTTCCTTTATATTAGGGGAATGGAGGAGGGAATTGAAAAGGGAGAATCGAAAAAAAATATTGCCTTTAGGAAATCCCTTATTTTAGGAACAGGGTTTGATGATGACAAAATTGCCAAGCTTGTGGGAATTTCAGCTGACCTTGTGAAAGAAGTGAGAGAAGCTCTCAAAAAGTGAACTGAAATACAGGCCTGCCTTATTCGAGGTCTTTCGTCCAAAAAATCATTTTCTTGACCGAAGCTTCATTTTTCCCAATATCCTGCCATTCCATTATACTTTGTAAAGAAGGATCTTCAACATATCCGCGCTTGATCCAAAAAGCGTTATTTGACCGGTAGTCCTGAGGCTTTGCTGGATGACTATCTCCTCGGTCTACTGAACAAAAACACGTCATTTGATACACACCAAAACTGCTCGCGTGCGTTTCTCTTTCATCAAAAAAGCGGTGTCCTAAACCGACTCCACGGTATTCTTTCAACAGAATACTTTCGCCGAAATAAAATATCTTATTGACATCGAATCCACCATCTTCAAATGGTTTTCGAACTTCTGCGGTTTCATCTGCCAGGGGGATGCAGGTCGTTGCGCCGATCATATTATCGCCATCGTAAACAGCGAATAACATGGATCGATCTGAGCGCGAATAAATTTTGAGATACTCCATTTCGTATTCCATTGTCCCCTCATATAAATATGGGTAATCATGGAAAACGGCAATCCGTAGCGTAGCCAGATCTTTAAAAACCGATTCAATTTCGGGGCCTTTTTTTGTAATGAAACTCAAGGGAACATCTTGTCTGCTGTCGCTCATCATGGTAAAATTTATGAAACCAGACTAATCCAAAATGGAAGATTGTAATAGGTGGTAACACGGCTGATCTTTCCTTCTTTTACCTCTAAAAATGCAGCTGCCGGCAATACATAAGATTGTCCATGCGCTTCGGGCAGGCCTTCTTCGCCCTTTTTGTAAATACCATTAACGACAAATTCGACCGCGACTCTGGTGTCGCCGGGCTCCGAAAAGAAAACCATGTCAGTCAAAGTTTCTTCGTAGGAATCGTCCATCATCTTTAGAAATTCGGTGAACTTTTCTTTACCAATCCTTGGATCTCCCTGGTTAGGTTCATGACGAATTCCTGAGTGAAGAAGGTCCAGCATACCTTGCCAGTTTTTCTTGTTGAAATTTGAATAATAATCTTTAACGATATCTAATGCAGTCATTGGTAAAAGTCTTGGTTTTGAATTTGCAAGGTAAATAAAGCGAATTTAATTAAAAGGGTTTTGTACAAAGGAAACCTGGCCATTTGCATCCTTAGCATATTTAGCCAGGCAGTCATTATTAAATTCGGGCTCAAAATGTGGCTCGCCGGGTATTAGGGTCTTGGGGGCGGGCTTACGTTCCGTGAAGAAATAGACGGTAGTGGTTCCGTACTTTGTGTATGGCATTAATTCACCATATTTCTGCATTTCGCCCCAGGGTGTTCCTTGTACTGAAACAGCATATATTCGAACGATCGGGCCAGTGTTGTTTGGATTTCTGTATACAGCAATCTCCTTGAAATTTCCTTTTAAATCGTTTGTGTTTGGCTGAGAAAGGGAATCGTAAAGCACATAAGCTACTGCTAAACCCAATATTGTAGCGAGAAGATATTTTACTTTTTTATTTTGCATCATGACAGTTGTTTTGAAGTTGTAACAGGGGTGATCAAAAAATAATTTTGTTATCCGGGATAATTGCTGGTCCTTATTATGCCGCGGACCAAATCACCCAATGAGAAATAGTTTGTCAAGAAACCCTTTTTGTCGAGCGTCCAGCTGGGTCGACCGTTTTCCGCAAACGCGGTAACCTTATAAACGCAGTTTTCATCCGTTTGTATCCCAATGCCTTCCCGAAGCAAAGCTCGTGTTGTCCAAAAAACAAGATCTGTTTCGCCCGAGAGATGCACATTAAACAATACTTCTTCCCTGTGAATTGTGAAACGCCCGGAGTTTTTATCAAAATAAAAACCGCTTTTCTCAAAAGTTGACTCGAATGCGCCGTTCAAAACAAGATCTTCCGGTATTCCGGTTGTCATTTCACCACTCTGCTTCATGAGCCATAATTGATCTGCTGCCTGTAATGCCAGGTCAAGTTCATGTGTGCTGAGTAGAATAGCCTTGTTCGTTTTTCTGGCCAACGTATGAAGCAAGTGCATCATTTCCACCCGACTTGGCAGGTCCAGGTGGGCGGTTGGTTCGTCCAGTAAAATGATCCCGGTATCCTGGGCAAGCGCACGGGCGAGCATAACTTTTTGTCTTTCTCCATCGCTTAACTGATGAATTCGTTTTTGTTTAAACGAGGATATATTAACGGATTCCAATGCCCACTCAATTTTTTCAAAGTCTATCTGTTTCAATTTCCCCAGCCAGCTGGTATACGGCGTGCGTCCCAGCCCAACTACTTCATATACTGTGAGGTTTCCTGCTTCTATTTTTTCGGTCAATACCAGACTTAATCTAATGGCAAGGTCTACCGGGGTGAGCTTGACAAGAGAATTCCCTTCAATGGTTATCTCTCCCTGAAGACTTGGCTGTAGAGCGGCCAGGGTGCGCATTAAAGTAGATTTTCCAGCGCCATTTGGCCCGAGTAAGCATACCATTTGCCCCGGAAACAATTCCAGGTTCAATTTTTCTGCTACTACTTTTCCCGTTTTGGCGGATTTGTATCCGATCGACAGGTCATGAGTTGCAAGCGATGGAGCGGGCTTGTTCATGAGAATGATGATCGCAGATTGTTACGGCTGACAATGACCCAGATCACCACCGGCGCACCCAATAATGATGTAACTACGTTGATCGGAAGTATCGTTTCACTGCCAGGAAGTTGGGCAATAATATCACAGATCAGCATCAGTACCGTTCCGACCAGGCATACTCCCGGGATAAGAATACGATGATCCGAAGTGCCGAGGATCGAACGGGTAATGTGTGGAATGGCTATACCGATAAACCCGATTGGTCCACAGAATGCGGTGATGCTTCCCGTGAGCACACTGGTTCCTGCCATAATGATCAAACGCGACCTTCCGACGGTTAGCCCCATGCTCCTTGCATAATTTTCTCCTAACAATATAACATTCAGTGATTTGGAGGAAATGATGGCCAGCAACAAACCAAGAAGAACAACCCCGGAGAGGACATACAAATGATACCCTGTTACTCCTCCAAGGGAGCCGAATGTCCACATAATGTACTCTTGTAGCTGTTCAGGTTGGCTGAAGTATTGCCAGATGCTGACAACTGAAAGGGTGATGGTCCCGATCATGATACCAACGATTAGCAGAATTACGTTGTCACGGATCCTGCCTGCAATGAGTAAGATAAGGGATAAGACCAATCCCGACCCCAAGGAAGCCATCGCAATGATCAGCCAGCTTCCCGAAACGCCAAGTTCACGGATCGCATAAAGACTGCTGCCACCGGTGAGCATGACTGCCGCTACTCCGAGACCGGCTCCCGATGTAATTCCAAGTTCGGATGGGCCCGCCAATGGATTTCTAAATAAAGTCTGCATTTGTAAACCGCTTACAGAAAGTCCACAACCTACCAAAACAGCCGTCAATGCTTTAGGTATCCGTATTTTTTCAATGATAAATAGCCACGCGGTATTTTCGGATTCATGAGAAAAGATGATATGCACAACTTCACCAAAGGGAATCGTTACTGATCCCAAAATGATGTCCACAATAAAACAAATTCCAGCCAGCACCATTAAACAAATCATCAGTAGTTTATTGGATTTTGGCTGTGAAGCAGAATCGTTTTGCATTTACTTTTATCTAAAAGACAGTAAGTTATATTGAAGGTCAGTTTTGTCCCCGACAGCCGACAGCCGACAGCCGACAGCCGACAGCCGACAGCCGACAGCCGACAGCCCCTCATTTCAGGTTTTTGTAATAAACCAATTGGTGGGCTGGAAGCAATTCGGGATGAAAAATTTTGATCAGATCGGCTAACACGGTTTGAGGATTTACATTTCCGGATTCAAAAAAATCGTTCGAGCCTTTGTCGTTTACCCGATTATTGTAGCTATACATCTGTCCTGATTTGAATGCTTTGAAATCACTGTAGCGGGAATCCATCGCGAGAATGCCATTTTTTGTATCCTTGCTGTCAAAACCGACATTCATCCAATAGTCAGCCGTAAGCGCGACCGGATATACCGATTCGAAGCTGAGTGAAAGACTCCCATCGGATTTAGTATTTCGCCAATGATAATCTGCACCGGCGTCGCTAAAGAAACGCGTCATATAGCTGTCTGCCCCCGGCAGAAACCAAACGTCCTTTGTATTTAGCCCGGATAATACGGATGGTTTACTCTTGGATTGTTTTGCCAGATCGACTAATCTTTTGTATTCTTTTTCAATCACTGAAAACTTCTGATTGACAATCTCCTCTTTGTTGAGCAATGCCGCTACAAGTTTCACCCATTCGGCACGCGCAAGGGGCGTTGTTTCTCCCCATTCCGAGTTGATCATGACCGGAATACCGGCTTCATCGATCGTTTTGTAATGACTTAATCCACCACCCGGACTTCCCATTGCCATGATGAGGCCGGGGTGCATGGAAACGAGCAGTTCTTCATTCAACCCCTGATCTCGTCCAACCTCGGAAATTTTTCCTGCAGCGATCATTTTGATTACCTCAGGCGCGAACACGTATTGCAAACTTCCCAAGCCGGTAAGAATATCATAAGAATCCAGAAAACCCAGCAACCCTACGTGCATCGATGACATGGCGGCCAGGCTTCGAATGGGAATTTCTACAACCTTGTAGCCCGTGAAACCGTCTGGTTTTGTTGTTCCTCTTTCGAGTAGCAGATATTTAGTTGTATCGGCCGATTTATCAAACGGACTGATGATATTAACGATTTTGTAATGATCATAATATTGGATCGTAAAACCTTTGGCATATTTTACTTCGGCCCTATGCGCATAGTTGGTTTGATCATTTGATGGGGATTTGGCCCCGCCGGAATGCTCCGTTTTGGAGTGACATCCAAGAAAAAAGTTGGTCGCAAAGAGCAACAAGAGCGCAACCCTAAAGAAAGGCAGATTTTTTTGATTCATAAGTTCCGAAACCTTTCTTCCGAAGGTCGTAAGTGAATTTTTGATAAGGCAGGTCTTCTGACTTGTTCCTGTCTGACACCTTCCCGGGGAAAGTAATTTTGAATGGTAGAATTTTGAATGATAGAATGGGCCGTCATTCTAAATTCAATCATTCACTCATTGTTCCCCAGTGGCAATGATCTGTCAAACGCTTTTTATGAACTTACAGCAGCGGAGACTGTTCCGGATTTACACCGGTATTCCCTTTTCAAGCTTCCGCAAAATTGCGGTGTTGCTAACCTTGTGGTGCAAAAGTAGGAAGAAATGGGTTCACCAATGCATATGTCTGGCATTTTGTAAGAATGACGGATTATAAGCTTGCATGTGCTGAAAACCAGGTAAAAGTTAATTTTTTCTGGCAAAAATTAACTTTATTTGAGCGTTTTAAAATACCGATCTACTTACCCTCACTTCATGGACATTTCTATCTACGCCCTGCGGCAGTCTGGAAAGCGTTTTTTTGTTTGCATATCTTCCCTGTTCTTGACCTTTTTAATTAAAGAACGTCTTCACGCACAGGCAACATCAGATAAGGATTCGTTGTCACTCGATAGCTTAATCTGGAATAGCCCTGCAACTACGTTCAATAATTCACCCTGGAAAAAGGCGGGTATCGTCAAAAATGATGAAAGGCGTGGCGTTCCGTATGAAACGCCGGAGCAATTATTCGCAGGCCGCGTCGCTGGCGTGCAGGTGATGGAGACCAATGGGTCACCGGGAGGGGAGTTTTCAGTGCGAGTGAGAGGGACAGGGTCACTGCTGAATTCAGCAGAGCCGCTGTATGTGATTGACGGTTTTCCGCTGGATTTTTTTAATAATACCTTTGGAATCGGTCAATTTGATGAGCAAGGCGAATCGCACGCGACAAATGCCTTAGCCATGATTGATCCGGGTGATATTGAGTCTGTTCAAATTGTCAAAAATTCTTCTGCGTTAGCAATCTATGGAACACGAGGAGCCAATGGAGTTGTCCTAATAAATACAAAAAAGGGGAACCAAAAAAGACTTAGAGTTAATTTTGAATCATCTTTCTCGCTGCAAAAAATGGCGAGGAAAATACAAGTGCTTGATGCGCCTGAATATCTGAATTTTAGAGAGAAACAGGCGCAATACTATCCCGATGAAAGCTATATATTTAAGCAATTCGGAGATCCTGCAAATTATCAAAGTGTTGATTGGATGGATGAAGCTACTCGGTCAGGTGCCATTCAGAGACAGCAATTGGAAGTATCTGGTGGCACTGAGAATCTACATTTATCGATTCTGGGTGGAATATATGGCCACAAGGGGATTGTTAGAGAGTCTGAATTTAATCGTAAAAACGTTCGAATCAATCTGGTGGGAAATTTCTGGAAGGGGAGAGTCGAGGTTGGTACCAACAATTATTACGGCGTGGGATCTACGGAATTTCAGTCAACAGAAGGGTTGCAACGATCAGCGCCAATAGGCCCTGCTTATAATGCAGACGGCTCGTTTCATAATTTAGTTATCGGAAAATTCGAATTAGGCAATCCACTCAACACGATGCGCAATTCAGGGACTAATAATTCGATGGGAAGGTTTATGACAAACAATTACGTTCAAGTTTCCATTGTCAAAAGGATGTCTTTTCGCTCCCAGTACTCAATGTCAGCGAGCAAAAATGATTACGACTATCGGAATTCAAGTAATGTTTCTTGTAAGCCAGCATTTGGTGATGTAAAGGACTATTATTTCGATAATGCGATTTCTTACTCTAAACAGGATGAGTCAGGCCTAATTAATTTCAGAGTGGGGTATACGGATCAAAGGTTTTTTAACCGATCGGGGATAGTAATCGGAGAAAAGGAAAGAGCGATAAACTTGTTGAAGGAAATTAGGCGCGATGACTATTTTAGTGACGGAGGCTCCCCATTGGTCGATAAGTTTTCGTGGGTGTCACACAAAGGAAGTATGAAAAGTTATTACCTGCAATCAAGTTATGAAACAGCTCAAAAAATAAACGTTGTACTGAATTTCCGGGGAGACCGTATTCCGGGAGGAGCTAATGACACGGGCTTGTCATACTACTCGACGGGTATCGGAGGAAGTTGGGATTTGAAAAAACGGATGACTGGTAAACATGGGATAATCAGTTCTACAAAACTGCTGTTAGATATTGGTTACCAAGCTAAATTGAATAGCGTGTTGACACCTTATTATGACTATTTGCGTGGAGGAAAAAGGGAGGTTAAAAACGCATTCAGTATCGGCGCTGAGATCGGTTTGTTAGCAAAAAAGGTTAAGGTTGAAGTTGATTTATATTCTCAGGTGAATCGAAATGTCAAGGTGCCTGCATATATCCATGCGCCTCAAACTTCTCCTATCAGTCTTGTTGCTTCAATTGATAAAATGTCGAGTACCGGGATAGACATAGGTGTTAGTTACAAATTCTTCAACAGTAAAGAGCTTAGATTTAACATTTCGGGCAATGGTTCACTTTTTTCAAATACAATCAAAAATCCCGGAGATCTTTACGGGTTGGTTTTTGATGAAGATGTAAAAAGAAGTAAACGTGTCGGAAGTTGGTTCTTTTATAATAATTACGGAGTCTGGAATACAAAAGAAGAAATTACTAGCGTATATGGTACCTCAGATAGGACGCCCCCAATCGGCACGACTCAAACTGAATTTTTAAATGAGGGCGGTAAAGTCGTCTCAGCCAAGCGTATTTATTCTGGAAGTGCAAACCCCAATGTCATATGGGGCGTAGCATCAGAACTGGCGTGGAAAAAACTTGATCTGAACCTCTTATTTAGAGGGGAGTGTGGAATGCGGATTGATAACCAAATGGGGAGATATAATTTTTCGGGAGCCTTTTTTGACAATGTCCAGGTAAATTCGACGGCGAGGGGATGGACACCAGAAAATGTCGATATTGATTTTCCACGTCAAGGAGGTGGGTTTGTGGATTTTATACCGCAGCAATCTGCCTGGTTCCTCCAAAAAGGCTCTTTCATCCGACTCCAAAGTATGGCCATTGGATATACTGTTCCTTTGTTCAAACAAAAACAAGACGTCAGATTTTACGTGAGCGGTCAAAATTTATTCTTACTTACTAAATACGAAGGATGGGATCCCGAGGTTAATTCCAATGGACAGCATGCGTTTTTGCGGGGGACCGATACAGGAGCTTATCCGCGTGCACGTACTTTTACGGTTGGTATGCAGGTACATTTGTGATTACTAATATTTGCTCATTCCATACTGAAAATGAGCGGTCTTAGCGGCGCCTTGGTTCAGTATAAGTCTGGATCTTCAATCTGGCATACTTTTTACTTTCTTTGTTTTATGCCTGCACAAACACTCTTACAATTTACAGGAAAAAGCATCTACTGCGCCCAGGCCGATGCGCACATCGACCCATGGATTCCTGTGGATAGAGCCATTATCACACATGCACATAGCGATCACGCACGCTGGGGCAGCAGGCATTACCTTGCGCACAGGGATAGCGAAGCGATTTTACGGCTAAGACTTGGTTCTGATATTTCTTTGCAAACGGTGGAGTACGGTGAAAAATTCGTGATCAATGGGGTGGTTTTTTCGCTTCATCCTGCCGGTCATATCATTGGTTCAGCACAGGTTCGGGTGGAATACAAAGAGGAGGTTTGGGTAGCCAGCGGAGATTATAAATTGGAAGATGATCATTTTTCCGCGCCGTTCGAACCTGTCAAATGCAATGTCTTTATCACCGAATCAACTTTCGGATTGCCGATCTACAAATGGCAGCCCCAGCAGGAAATTTTTTCGGAAATTGACACCTGGTTTGCTCAAAATAGACGGGAGGACAAGGCCAGTATTTTGATGGGTTATTCTCTCGGAAAAATGCAACGCATCCTGAAAGGAATTCAGTTGCCTGATGGGCCGATTTACGCCCACGGTGCTATTTATATATTGAACGAGCGACTGCGGGAAGCCGGATACGACTTGCCTGAGTTGACTCTGGTTACTAAGGACACAGACAAGAAACTTTTTCGTGGCGCATTGGTTCTGGCACCACCATCGGTAGACAGCAGCACCTGGATTCGGAAGTTTAATCCTTATTCCCTTGGCTACTGCTCTGGCTGGATGGCTTTGCGCGGAGCCAAAAACAGGAGAGCTGTAGATCAGGGATTTATTTTAAGTGATCATGTTGACTGGCCGGATTTGAATACTGCGGTCGTGGAGTCAGGGGCAGAAAAGGTTTATGTAACACATGGATATACAAGCATTTTTTCCAGGTGGTTAAATGAAAATGGAATCGAGGCGGGAGAAGTAACGACGATGTATGGAGGTGAAGAGGAGGCGGAGGGATTGGAGCAGAGGAAAGAAGGAGCAGGGACGATGGAGGAAGGGGTTCCGGACTGAATGCATTTTTGCGGTCTGAACGGGTTTTGAGGATAGAAGATAGTGTAGGAAAGAGATATAAGGGTTTTAGAAGTAAGACTCAGAAAAGGGCCAAGCGTTAACGCCGTGTGGCCTGTGCTGTTAACGGGCGTTAACAAGGAAGTTAACATGAATTAATTTTTGAAACACAAACTAAGCTGACGGCCTATAGCTGACAGCCGATAGCTAGGGATGAAACAATTCGCGGAGCTTTTTATGAATCTGGATCGGACCAACAAAACCAATGCAAAGGTGGAGTTGATGAGGAATTATTTTCTTTCGGCATCGGATGAGGATAAAATGTGGGCGCTCACATTGTTCACTGGCAGGAGGCCATCGTTTAAGGTAAACCGGACAATGGTAAAAGAATGGGCGGCTGAGGAGGCCCACATTCCCATGTGGCTGTTTCAGGAAAGTTACCAAAGTGTAGGAGACCTGGGGGAGACCATTTCGCTTATTTTGCCAAGAACAGTGACCGGAGATTCTAACAAGTCGCTCACAGATTGGTTCTATTATTTGGGTTTACTTCCCGGAATGACAGACCAGGAAAAGCGAGATCATATCGTGCAAGCATGGGCGCAACTGTCTCAACATGAAACATTTGTATTTAACAAGCTGTTGATGGGGAGTTTTCGGATAGGCGTTTCGCAGACACTGGTAGTGAGGGCGTTAGCAGAGGCCACCGCGACGGATTCTAACGTGATCGCGCATCGGATCATGGGCCAATGGCATCCGCTGGAAACGACCTTTGAGCAGCTGATTCTGGATGTGGGCGAAAATGATGACGCATCCCGACCTTATCCATTTTTTCTTGCCTATCCGATTGAGGGCGGCGTTTCAGGATTAGGAGACCCCGAAGATTGGTTTGTAGAATGGAAATGGGATGGTATTCGCTCGCAGATCATATATAGGAATAATGAATTATTTATCTGGACGAGAGGGGAGGAGCTCTCGACCGAAAAATTCCCTGAGCTGCATTTTCTAAGTTCGGTTTTGCCCAATGGAACTGTCATTGACGGAGAAATTGTCAGTTATGCAGACAACAAACCAATGCCTTTTAACGTATTGCAAACCAGAATCGGGCGTAAAAATCTCTCAAAAAAAGTGTTGCAGGATGCACCGGTTGCGTTGATTGCATATGATATTCTGGAAGCTAATGGTGTCGATATACGAAATCTTTCGCAGCTGGAAAGACGGGAGCATTTAGAGGGGATTCATGCGAATATCCCTTCTCAATCTGTTTTCAATCTGTCTCCGATTGTGGATTTCAAAGAATGGGGTGAATTAAACGATCTGCACCCAACCTCGCGTGAAAACATTGCTGAGGGCTTCATGATCAAACGAAAAAGCAGCACCTACCAGGTTGGTCGAAAAAAAGGAGACTGGTGGAAATGGAAGATCGATCCGTTGAGTATTGATGCCGTTTTGATATATGCCCAAAAAGGCTCGGGACGACGTGCTGAACTGTTTACCGATTACACCTTTGCCGTTTGGGGTGAAGACGGCAAACTCGTTCCGTTTGCCAAAGCTTATTCAGGGCTCACCGATGCCGAAATAGGCCAGGTTGATTATTTTATCAAAAGAAATATCCTCGAAAAATTCGGTCCTGTGCGGACTGTGAAGCCTGAACTGGTTTTTGAGATTGGTTTTGAAGGAATTAACGAATCATCAAGACACAAATCCGGCATTGCGGTTCGTTTTCCAAGGATTTTGAGATGGAGGAAAGATAAAAAGGCGGCTGAGGCCGATACTTTGGAGAGCTTGAAAAAGATTTTGGAGGTTTATAAATGAAATCATCTCTGCAAATCGAATATCAAGTGTTAGAATTACAGAGTTCGATGCATTTAGCGATAAACGGAATTCGCTGTCGAGGAGAATGGAAGTCAGGTTACACAGAGGGCCACGCAGCGAAAAAGGAGGTGCACAGAGAAAATTTTCCTGCTGCCCCAGAATCGGGATACTTACGAAGAACATTAATGACGGTATTCTGACTCTTTTGCCTTTAGCTCTGAGCACCTCTTTATGCACTCTGTGTGCCTCTGCGTAACTTCACATTAAATTTCCAATTCCGGCATGGAATGAATTTTGTAAACTAAAATTCGCATTTTAGCACAACAATTCAACCCTATTCACCCTTGACAAAATCCCGCGGACATATCATTGTTGAGCAATGGTTTAAGTATAAAAACTGGAAATGGGCGGCTTTTCAGAAGGAGGCGGCAGATGCTTATTTGTCGGGAAAAAGTGGGTTGGTGAACGCGCCGACCGGTAGCGGGAAAACCTATTCTTTGTGGTTGCCAATACTAATCCGGTATATCAATTCTCTGCCTAAGAATCCGGTGAAAAGAAGTAAAGGTTTACAGATTATCTGGATCACGCCTTTACGCGCACTTTCCAAGGACCTTTTCAGAAACATGGAAACGGCAGCTTTGGAAATGAATCTGAACTTACGTATCGGTGTGAGAAGCGGTGATACAAGTACGAAAGAAAGAGCGGATCAAAAAAAGCAGATGCCGGAAGCGCTTTTGATCACGCCGGAAAGTCTCCACATTTTATTTGCTCAAAAAAACAGTTCCGAAATATTTAAAAACCTGCATACGGTTGTCGTAGACGAGTGGCATGATCTGATGGGCAGTAAGCGCGGGACGCAAACCGAGCTTGCCCTGGCGCGGCTGAGATCGATCAATCCGGATATACAGACCTGGGGCATTTCGGCGACGATTGGCAATCTGGAAGAGGCCAGGAAGGTATTGCTGGGTATGAAGGCGAATCTGGACGATTCAGCTGTAATCAAAGCAAAAACGAATAAGCAGATTATCGTTGAAAGCATCATTCCTGAAAAAGTGGAAACCTTGCCGTGGTCGGGCTACATGGGTACCAGGCTGGTCGACGACGTTGTCAATATTGTCAGGAAAGGAAAAACGACGTTGCTTTTTACCAACACCCGGTCTCAAACGGAGATCTGGTATCGGGTAATCATTGACAAATACCCGGAATTTGCTGGCATTATGGCCCTACACCATGCTTCGCTCGACCGCGATATCAGAGATTGGGTGGAAGAATCATTACACAATGAGAAACTCAAGCTGGTAATTTGTACGGCAAGTCTGGATCTGGGTGTGGATTTTCGCCCGGTGGAAACCGTAATACAGGTGGGGAGCCCGAAAAGTATTTCAAGGTTTGTGCAACGTGCAGGCAGGAGCGGTCACCAACCGGGTGCTTCCAGTAAAATATACTTTTGTCCGACCAATTCATTGGAGTTGATTGAAGCGGTTTCGTTGCGGGAAGGTGTAGAAAAAAATATTCTGGAAGACCGTCCACCGGTCATTCAGGCATTTGATGTGCTGGCACAATGGATGATCACACTTGCAGTAGGGGAGGGTTTTGATGAAGCGTCATTATTTGAAGAAGTGCGGGATGCCTATGGCTACCAGTTTATCAACCGTCAGGAATGGGAATGGCTGCTTGGCTATATTACTACTGGTAGCGCCTCGCTGACGGTTTATGATGAGTATAAAAAGGTTGAAAGGATTGATGGGCGTTATAAGGTAACCAGCAGGCGTGTTGCGCATCGCCACATGCTGAGTATGGGCACGATCGTTTCCGATACTTCGTTGAAAGTAAAGTTACAGCACGGAAAATATCTGGGTTCGGTGGAAGAGTCTTTCGTGACGAGAATGAAGGAAGGCGATGTTTTCGTTTTTGCAGGAATGACCGTACAATTTATCAGGATCCATGAAATGACGGTAACGGTCAAAAAAGCGGAAGGAAAACGAGGCTTTCTGGTTAGGTGGGCAGGTGGACGAATGCCGCTTTCATCGCAGCTTTCTGCATTTATTCGTGAACGCCTGTCTGATGCAATTCAAAACCCTTTGAAAGAAAAGGAACTGGCAAAGTTGCAGCCATTGCTTTTGCTGCAAAGAGACCGCTCCATGATTCCCAATCAGAATGAATTGCTCATTGAACAGACCGAAACGCGGGAAGGGCATCATATATTTATATTTCCATTTGAGGGGCGATTGGTACACGAAGGCATGTCGATTATTTTAGCTTATCGTATCAGCAAACTTTCGCCGATCACTTTTTCGGTTGCGATGAATGACTACGGCTTCGAATTGCTGAGCGATCAGTACGTTGACATCGAGTCGATTTTAAAACAAACAGATCTTTTTTCAACAAAAAACCTGGTAGACGATATTTATCAAAGTGTGAATGCCACTGAAATGGCGAAACGGAAGTTCAGAGAGATTTCGGCTATCGCCGGACTGATGTTTCAGGGGTATCCTGGAAAATATATGAAAACCAAGCAACTGCAAGCGTCGAGTTCATTGCTGTTCACGGTAATGAGTAAGTACGAAGACAACAACCTTTTGGTAAAACAGGCCTATCAGGAGGTATTAACTTATCAACTTGAAGAAGTACGTATGCGAAACGCGCTGGACCGGATCGCGACACAAAAAATAATCGTAAAAAAAACGAAAAAACCAACGCCGCTTTCGTTCCCAATAATGGTAGACCGCTTGCGGGAACAACTGACTTCGGAAAAACTGGAAGACCGGATTCAGAAAATGATCAAACAGTATAGTGATGCAGATTGAAATAAAAGCAAACCATTTTTTACTACTCTCACAAAGGGCCATTTTTTGGCAGGAAACACAAACATTACTTATTGGAGACCTGCATCTGGGTAAGATCACCCATTTCAGAAAAGAAGGAATTGCAATACCCAATCTTGCCGCTGAAAACAACTTTGAAAGGTTAAATGAGCTCGTACAAAATACCGGAGCAACACGGATTATTTTTTTAGGAGATCTTTTTCACAGTCAATACAATGCCGAATGGGAGACATTCCGGCTATGGCGGGCCGAGCATTTTTACATTGAAATGATCATTGTAATCGGTAACCACGACATATTGCCGGTGAGCATGTTCCTGGAAGCTGATCTGCAAGTGTACATCAACGACTTCGAAGAAGATGTTTTCGTATTTACACACCATCCGAAAGTTGAACACGACCAGGAGAAATTCGTTTTTGCCGGGCACATTCATCCGGTTTTTACGACCTACGGAAAGGGAAGGCAAAGTGTTAGACTGCCCTGTTTTATTGTGGATAACTTTCAGGCAATCCTTCCAAGTTTTGGTGTTTTTACCGGTGGTTTTCAAATGGATTTGATTGAGGGAAGGAAAATTTACATCACAACGGAAACGAAGGTGTTTTCTGTTTGTTAAGTGTTGATACGGAGATGATTGTGTTAAAACTGGAAAAATATGGAATCTGATTCCATATTTTTCCAGTTTTTCCTATATTCGTCTATGATAGAACGAATTGCGAGTCAGAAAATCCTTCAATTGTCGAAAGTTTTTAAATGCGTTGTCATAACCGGCCCACGCCAATCGGGTAAAACAACGCTCGTTAAAATTCTTTTTCCAGATAAGGTTTATCTCTCATTGGAAAACCCCGACACAAGGAGATTTGCAATTGAAGATCCAAGGGGATTTTTAAAGCGATACGAATCGGGAGCAATTTTCGATGAAGTCCAACGAACTCCTGAGCTTTTCTCATATCTGCAGGAAGTTTTGGACTCTTCCCGGGAACCCGGGCGATTTATACTAACGGGTTCAAATAACTTTCTTCTTCAACAAAATATTTCGCAAAGTTTAGCCGGGCGCGTAGCGATTTTGAATCTGTTGCCATTCAGTACCAATGAAATATTTGTCGATAAAGACGCTGCCCCGGACGAAAACATTCTGATATTAAAAGGGCTTTATCCGCCCATTTACGATATGAGTATTCCTCCTGAGGACTGGTATCCCAATTACCTCCGTACCTATATTGACAGGGACGTAAGGCAAATAAAAAACATTACTGATTTGATTGTTTTTGAGCGATTTATTCGTCTCTTGGCTGGAAGGACAGGGCAAGAATTAAATCTGACCTCCTTGGCTGTTGAAACCGGAGTGGATACTAAAACGATCCAATCATGGATCGGAATTCTGGAAAGCAGTTTTATTATTTACCTGCTCAGTCCACATTTCAAAAACTTCAATAAAACTTTGGTGAAACGGCCAAAAATCTACTTTTACGATACGGGTTTGGTTTGCTCTTTATTAGGGATAATTACAACCGATCAATTGTTACAGCACCCTTTGCGCGGAAGTTTGTTTGAAAGCCTGATTGTGACGGAGCTTTTGAAAAAGAGGGCGAACGCGGGCAAGCAGATCAATTTATATTATTGGAGAGATAAAACCGGGCATGAAGTTGACGTCATTGTTGATAATGGAACTTCGTTACTTCCTATTGAAATAAAGGCCGGGAAAACGATATATAGTGAATTTTTCAAAGGCCTTTCCTATTGGAATAAACTCAGTGAGCAGAAAACCGGGTTGATTGTTTATTCGGGAGATCAGGAAGAAGAAAGATCGAATGGAATAAGTGTTCTTAATTGGTTCACAATGGTGACTAGCGATATTTGAGATAGTCACCTTTTCTCCGTCAAATGCTTCCAATATCTTCTCGGAACGTGCTGCAAATGAAGCTTTATATTTTTTCTCGATGGAATATTGACGTGCTTGAAATAGTCCTTCCATAGCTCCTGATAAAGCACTTCGCCGTCATGGAAAATTTCTTTTATCGAATTTCCGGAATGAATATCATCGGAAAAATCAAGTGTAATTTCTTCAACAGTTTCCTGATTAAAATAGATTCCATACTTCCGTTTCAAATCATAAATGAGCCAGTTTTGATCAGCATATCGCTCCGCGAAATGTTCCGATAATAATGGGATTACATTGAAATCTGGCTCGATTCCAGCATAGTACAAATCGTCAGCGGTACGCTGAAATCTCGCAAAGGCTTCCATTCTGTGCTTTTCTCTGTACACCATTTTGGAGGTCTGATTTACTTTCAAAACATCGGGACGGCCATAAGCGAGCTGAGGCGACGCTACGCCGGAAAAGTAGAATTGAACACACGAAAGTATTGTCATCTCGATTCCCGGCAATTCGGAAAGGAAGCATCGATACAGCTGAATACAATTTTCCGATGGAATTTTCTTTTTCAATCCCTTCCACACACGTTCGGCCTTTGCAGGATCTGTAACCACGCTCACCTTTTCTGAAAATACATCTGACTGGCCTGATTGATTGAAGATTACAAATCCGGAAACGCTCCATTTTTTTTCAAAAACATCAAAAATGGAAGTTAGCAGGCCCAGCCAGGTTCCATCATAGAGTATAAGTACAGATTTACCCGAAAAGATTGTACTGCTGTCCTGCATTTGAGCGGAATTTACTTTTGGATTCATTGATAATAAACTGGCGGATCTTTGCCTCGGTGTAATCTTTGCGATCCGTTACCGGACTGTTACAAATGATAAAATATTTGGCCCGGTTCAACGCGATGCCAATTTTTTTCAGATGCTCCCATCCCAGCTTATGGAAACGCCTGGCCCCAACAATTTTTTGTGCAGATTGTAGCCCTATCCCAGGCACTCTCAAAATGAGCTGCAGATCAGCTTTGTTGATATCAATCGGGAAGTAGCTCATGTTGCGGAGCGCCCAGCTCAGCTTCGGGTCGATGTCTACCTCAAGATTGGGGTGCGTGTCGTTTAACAATTCTTTTACATGAAAGCCATAAAACCGCATAAGCCAGTCGGTTTGATACAGGCGGTTTTCGCGAAGAATTGGTACTGCACTCCCCAGCTGCGGCAATCGGCTATCATTACTGATCGGAACGTAGCCGGAATAGTAAACCCGTTTTAATTTTAAACCCGAATAGAATTTATGTGCGGTGTGCATAATGTCCTTGTCGCTTTCGCCACTAGCGCCGATGATCATTTGCGTGCTCTGGCCGGCTGGTGCGAACAGCGGAGCGTTTTTGAACAATGCCTTTTCTTCTGTGGTCTTAATAATCTCATTTTTAAGATAATTCATTGGTTGGATCATGTCCTGGATATTCTTATCCGGTGCCAATAGTTTAAGTCCCGTTTCCGTTGGAATTTCTATGTTCATGCTCAGCCGGTCGGCATATAATCCAGCCTCGTGCATGAGCTCATTGCTGGCTCCCGGAATTGACTTTAAATGGATATAGCCGTTGAACTTGTTTTCTGTCCGAAGCTTTTTCGCAACCGAGACAAGACGCTCCATGGTGTAATCGGCGTTTTTGAAAATGCCGGAACTGAGGAAAAGCCCTTCGATATAATTTCTCCTGTAAAAATTCATCGTCAGGTCGACGACTTCCTGAACCGTAAACGCAGCTCTTTTAATGTCGTTGCTCTTTCGGGTTACGCAATAAGCGCAATCAAAAATACAATGATTGGTGAGCAGGATTTTTAGCAGGGACACACAGCGACCATCTTCTGTGTAAGTATGGCAAATTCCGCTGCCGGAAGCCTCTCCCAAACCTTTGTTGTGGTTTTTGCGCGTACTTCCACTGGAGGAACAGGATACATCATATTTTGCGGCATCTGCAAGAATTTGAAGTTTTTCATGAAGTCTTTCGGACATTTCAGCAGGTTTATAACGTTGTCGATTGATATTTTCAGTATCACAATTGAGGCTAATTTATGATACTAAAACGAACAACGCAAGATTTTATTTGTGGCCGAACTATCGTTACTGACGGTCATGTCCTATACGGACGATCCTACTTCGTATCCTTCATAAATCGAATGATTTTTTTAAAGCGCTTGTTCCAGGGGTTGAAATATTGCGTGATCATAGGTACGTGCTTCTTGCTTTTCTGGACGTAAAAGGGCGTATCCGGGGCGAAATTGTCCAGCGCTTTTACGAATTTTTGATTACTTTTTATGATCGATGGATAGGTTTTTCCTCCCTGATATATGATCATTGGCGGCATATTATTGTGTAGATGCGAGAGCGGACTTGCGTCTTTCCATGTTTCGGGATTGTCGGAGAATGTCTTGTAATACGTATGGCTTTTGGAAAATTTTTCATCAGTTAGATACCCATACATATCTAGTCCGCCGGCGTCGATCAGTATCGTACCAGCAAGTGGATTCTTAATTCCCAAATCCCGAAAATAATGCTCATCAATTGAGATAAGCGCCGCCAGATGCCCTCCAGCAGAGTGCCCTGACACAAATATTCTCTCCGGATTTCCACCATATTCAGCGATACTGTCTTTCACCCATTTTATGGATTGGGCAGCCGCAATGGCCATGCCTTTATAATTCGCCACAGGACTTAAAGGATAATCAATGATGACATATACCACCCCCTTTTTCGCCCAGTTTTTCCCGATGATATTGTACTGACTCTTCCTTCCGGAATTCCAATTCCCACCGTGTATGAATACGATCACGTCTTTTGGTGCCCTGTGCTTACGCGGAGCAAAAACATTAAGTTGCTGTTCAGCAGAATGGGTGGATTTATCTTCCTTCAAATAGACGATATTCTTGGTTTTGGAAATGCGTCGGAAGGCGCAACCAGACAGCGTCAACAGGAACGCTCCCGTAATAATCAGCACGACGATAAAGATAATCCGGGTTTGTGATTTCAAAAGGTGTGGCAGTTTTAAACTGCTAAACCTACGGTGAAAGAGCCGTTTCGGATTTAAAGTGGAGTGGTCTATAGCCGGAAAATTTGCAGGATTTTATAAAAAAGGGTCAGGTAAAAGCATCAAAGCTAATTTGGCGAAAGTAAAAAAAGGGACTGGAAATAGCTAATACTATCCCAATCCCCTTTTTTGGATTTCTGATGTTCTTCCGGGTCGGACCTTTTTCGCCTATTGAAGCGACAGAAAGTGCATAAAAATGATCTATGCTTTTTTTGGTGGCAGATCAAATGCCACAGCGTTGTGCTCGAAATGACCTTTATGTGATCCATCGCAAAAGGGTTTGTTCGCAGAATGGCCACAACGGCATATCGACACGACGGTTCTTCCCTGCAAGCCGTAAATATTTCCTTGTGCATCAACGATCTCGAAATCGCCGTCTATTTTAACAGACCCGTTGTTGTTTATTGTAAGTTTTGTCATCGTCATGGTGTATTTTTTGACAAAGGTAATTATCCGGTATTAAACAACGTAGGCTAGCAGGCTGTTTAGGATGATTACAAATCACTACAGTATAGACAATATTTTCATTTATATTAAAGATTCGAGCCCCAGGTGTTGTACAATTTTTTTCGCCAGCTCTTCTGCTTTGAAAGGTTTGGTGACAAAATCAGTAAAATTACAACTGGCTATTTCGGCGACCGTCTCAGCAAAAGTATCTGCGGTAAGCGCGATCACTGGTATGTCCGAGAATTGAGGGAACATGGTTCGCAGTTTTCTCATAGCAGTAACACCGTCCATAACGGGCATTTGCAAGTCCATGAGAATGATGTCAAATCGCTGTTTTTCAAGTGCTTCAAGTGCTTCCTGTCCATTGTTGCAGATCGTAAATTCCGCGCCCCATCTCTTTAGCAGATGCTTCAGTAGAATTTGATTGGCCAGAATATCTTCCGCTACAAGAATCCGGTATCCACGCAGCGAGAAGCCGCTTCCGGGTTTAGCATTCGATTTTGCAACAGGTTTGGGATTTTTCTGAAAAGTAAGGCCAACGCAAAAGGTAGATCCCTTACCCAAGTCGCTGCTCGCGGATATCGACCCATTCATAAGATCGGTAATCTTTCTGGTGATGGTTAGACCCAGTCCTGTTCCTCCAAAATATTTCGTTGCGTTATTTTGATGGGCCTGGGAAAAGCTGTCGAAAATAACACTGAGTTTATCATCCGGAATACCTATGCCTGAGTCAGACACTTCGATTTTGAGATCTACAAAGTCTTGTTGATCCCTGACAACTTCTACTGCCAAACGAACAAAACCTTCGGTCGTGAATTTTAGAGCGTTACCCAGCAAATTGACAAGTATTTGATTCAACCGATGGGGGTCGCCGATCAAGTTCGTCGGGACATTTTTGTCCAGAGCAAATGACAGTTCTATATTCTTCTTTTTAGCAGCAACTTCAAAGGTTTTTTGCAGGTAGCCAAGTTTTTCTTTAAGGTCAAACTCGAAGTGTTCAAGCTGAAGCTTTCCTGCTTCTATTTTTGAGAAATCGAGAATATCATTGAGTATCACCATCAGGTTATCAGCTGAATACTTAATGGTATTGAGGTATTCCTGATCCTGACCTGAAAAATTACTTGTAAGCAACAGATCCGTAAAACCGATAATGGCATTCATCGGAGTTCTGATTTCGTGACTCATGGTTGATAAGAAATCCGATTTGATACGGGATGCTTCCTCCGCCTCTTTTTTTGCCCTGAGTAATTCGTTCTCAATGAATTTTCTCCTGGTAATATCGATGGCTGTTCCCAGCACCTCTTGTACTTCGCCTTTGTCGTTTCGTTTGAAAGGAACCTCGCGGGTTATGATCCATACCTCTGATCCATTCTTATGCATCAATCGAAATTCTTTTTCCACAACCTCGCCATCCTGCACCGATTGCCGGACATAATGGTAATGCTTCCTAAAGGCCAACTGATCCTGTACATTGATGATATTCAGCAAGACGCTGCTGTCGTCAGAAGCGAAATCGTCCTCGCTATAGCCGAGTATGCTCCAGATTTGCTTATTGTGAAAAATGTTCGCCCATTTTTCAATATCAATGACATAAATAATGTTCGGAGACAAGAGTGCTATTTTGTCGATTAGCTCTTCTTTCTCGCTTAATTCACGTTGAGTTTCTTCCCTTTTTCTTTCCACTTCATTCATTTGGGTCATGGTGTGGAATGCCTTCGTAAGCTTTTCAGAATTAATTTCAGATTTTGGAAAATAATCCATAGCACCGGCCTTCATCATTTCAACGGCAATGCGCTCGTCACCTTGCGATGTAAGTACAATTACCGGCAGGCGCGGGACCATTTCCTTGATTTTTTTCAATAATTCAAGTCCATTGGTCTTTGGAAGTTGATAGTCAATAAATATGCAGTCCGGAAGCCAGCCTTGCAAGGCCTCAAGCGCTTCCTCGGCATACTTAAATACTTTTATCTCCTCAATTTCGACAAGACTTTTTGTAACAGCCCTCTTGAATTCAATGGCATCAAAATTATCGTCTTCTACTAGCAGAATGGAGAGGGGCTTAGGCATATCAACTTTCTTTCAACGGGGGGCGGATGTTCTATTCGGGAAATTCGCAAAGCGTCCAGTAACTGTTCAACGTCGATACAGCAGCAATAAACCGATCCATCGACAGAGGTTTCAGTATATACCCTGCAACATTCAAATTAAATGCGTCGATTTTATCACCATCTTCATTGGATGTAGTCATTACAAAAACCGATAGAAATGTGAGGTCCGGATCCTGACGAATTTCCTTTAGAAACTCAATCCCTCCCATTTTTGGCATGTTTAAATCCAGAAGGACAATTTTTGGTTTAGGGGCGTCGACTGCGGTTGACCTCAATATATCCAATGCCTCCAGGCCATTATGTGCAATCACCAGTGGATTTGAAATATTGTTCTTTTTGAATGCTCGTTTAACATTCATGATGTCTACCTCATCGTCTTCTACCAATAAGATTGTCATGGGAATTACATTTAAAATGGACATTTGGAAATACTTTTTTAAAATTATAGTTGCTTGATGTTTGCTTGAATGGGTATTTAAATGGTTTAGGATTGATTTTCGATCTCTTTTGCCTCATTTTTCGGCCATGAAAAAAAGAAGGTCGTGCCCTCGCCCATGGTTGATTCTACGCGGATCATCTCTCCTTTTTCATCAATAATCTTTTTTACAATCGCCAAACCCACACCAGTGCTTTCCACCTCGTCTCTTGACTGTAAAGTCTGAAAAATAATGAAAATCTTTTCATGAAATTCTTTATTAATACCTGGCCCATTGTCTTTTACATAAAATTCGACTGTTGATTCCAGTTCCGTCCATCCTATAGTAATTTCGATGTTAGGCTTGTCGTTGTATTTAATTCCGTTTGAAACCAGATTTTGAAGAATCTGATTTAATGTAATTTTTTCTGAGACGAGTTCGAGTCCAGGATCTCCGTTGATGAAAAACTGAGTAGATTGCTTCATGCTCAGTGTATCGCAGAGCTCTTCCACAACGGTTTTGACAAGAAATCGCTCTTTGGCGGTTTTTATTCTACCCGCTCTAGAATAAGATAGTATCCCGTTGATGAGGCTCTCCATACGATGGACCCTGCCTCTTAGCAACTTGAACTGCTCCTGTGTATCACCTTCCAGTAAATGACTGATATCCTCCTCGATCCATTCCGATAGGTTGTTGATTGCCCTAAGAGGCGCCTTTAAATCATGGCTAACCACATATGCAAACTGATCCAGTTCTGCGTTGATCTTCTCCAGATCACGCATGTAAGATTTTAGTTTTTTCTCTGCTTCTACCCTTTCAGAAATATCTACAAAAGTTCCTATATAGCCAACATGGCTGTCGTCGCCCGAAATATGATGCCCAAGTGATATACCCAGCCATATCTCCGTGCGGTTTGCAGTAATGATTTTTACCGTGTCCTCCATGGTTTTCATTCCCGAACTGAACAACGCCTCAAAATTGTTTCGTGAACTTGCCGGAAAAAAATCAAGCCAGTTTTTGCCAAGACTGTACGCCACGCTGTAGCCTGTCACCACCTCCCATGCATTGTTGAGATAGATAAAATTCCCGTTGCGGTCGAGTTGTACGAGGACCTCAGAAATGCTACTGACAACCTCTTCCAGTCTTTTGGTTGTCGTTGCGGCTTCTTCTGTTTTTTCCTGAGCTATGCGGCTGAGTTCCTTATTGGTCTTAAACAATTCATTTGAACTTTGTTCGAGAATATGCTCAACCCGTAAAAGGTCATCCTGAAATTCGAGATACGCCTGATTGACCGACGTTAAAAATTCCTGCATCCGCGGGTCGTCAGCCAACTCGGATGGAAGAGATTTTCGGATCTGGCGCTTTAAAAGGCGATGATGGTTGATCTCTGTGGTTTCCAATGTCAACATATTATACTTCCCGGAAAGTGGTGATGGTCATGGTTTGATTGTGAAGCTCGCAGGATTCGTTTTTGTTGAATGGCGCCAGCTCCCCGTAAGAGTAAAAGCCAGCTATGGCCGGATTGCCGAGTACATCCGAAACGCTTTCTACTTCTTCTTCCACCATTTGCTTCAAAACGAGTTTTCTACCAACACAGCTTACCAAAAGTGCAAATTCGGGGGATTCGTCCATGCCGTCTGTGCAAGCTATTGCAGCCTCTTCCGCCCCCCTGATCAACCGGTCATTATTGGCCTTCATGAGTCTTACGAACGAGCCTTCGGGGATGTCTCCTGCAAAAGTCAAACTTTTATCTTCCTCACTAATACCTAATATTGTTCTCACAACCGGGGCGCGATCCTCACTGTCGCGCATGCTCAAAGGGAATAGTAGTCCGGATGCTGGGAGATCTTTTGCCCTGTCACCAAGAAAAGATTTGTACAGATCGAGGGCTGGCTGTTCATCGATCTCGAAAAGAACGTTTTCATGGGATTTGGTGACACGACGATCCAGTCCAAAACTGTCCCATCCTCCGCGGGATCCGAAACCAATAGAAATCGAGTCACCATAAAAGCCCACTGCGGCTACGCTTTCGGTGACCAAGTCACCGTTTGGTTCAAGTAATACGGTTTTTTGAAATTTTGATCCATCGCCTGCCAGGCCGCCGGTTAATGTAACGTGCGCTGCAAGTCCGGAGCGCATACCCTGGACAAGATCTGTTCCATTGACACGAAGACCGTCAGATACCACAAAAACGTGCTTAAGTCCTTCCGTGGGCAATTGAGAAACAAGTTTTTTACCTGCTTCTGTGCTGTTATAATCAACAGCGGTTAGTGGAATCGAAGCGGATGACAATGGCGTTGCATTGAATTTGATTCCGGTGACTACGATGGTATTATCGTCAACGGATTCTCCGGCAATTTCTCCGGCAGTAGAGCACCCGGAAAAAATCGCATCCTTATATATTTCGTGTAGTTGCTGCGTAATGGTACTCTTTTCGAGAAGCTCACGATTCCCGAAGACAAAAATTAAATTAGGGGTAAAGGAGAATTCTTGCAATGGTGTTTCACCTGCATAAAGTAGTTGTTGGATATCCATTGTAGGATTCGTTGAGTGGTTGGTTTAGTGAACAAGTTACAAAAAGTTTTATCTCTAAGAAATAATGGAACTCAAAGTCGAAAAAATACTTATCGCATCAGAAATAATTCGACAATATCAGCTGATTGATGGAAAAGAAATTCCTTTTATCTTTCTAAATAGCTCAACCGCATATAGATCTGTCATCCCGGAAACAAAGTCAAGTACGGTCTGGATTTTGGCGTAATCGTCTGTGTGATTGGTGATAAATTGTTTTGGGATTAAATCAACCAACTTTTTTGAATAGTGTGAATTGTTGTTCAAATAGGCGGGGATAAATTCCTCCAAAAGCCCGCCCATTACTTTATACCCGGCCACTTCGATTTGGACTACTGAAGCGTAGTTGTAAATTTTCTTTTTTGAAATGGCCCCGATATCTTTCATTACAGACCGATAGGGTTCATCGATACGATCGATCAGGCTATAATTAAAATTACCGCTCAGGATTGTGTCCTGTTCTCTGTAAAACAAATCGGAGCATACGGTTATCAGGACGTTGATTGCTTTTGCTCTTAACAGGCTGATCTTGGCATCATCATCATCAATATCTTCAAGCCGAGCTGGCAAGTTTGGATCGTTACATAGTTTCAATAACAATGTTTCTACATCATGGTACGACAGTATTTTCAATCTATGAGCGTCTTCGAGGTCAATAATGTTATAGCAGATATCATCCGCTGCCTCGACCAGATAAACGATCGGATGGCGCTTGTAGATCAAGGGGGAGTTCTGGACTTTTTCGAGTTGTAAATCATCTGCAATTCTTTGGAATCCAGTCAGTTCAGATTGGAAAAAGCCGTATTTTTTTGTGAAAATTTTGCTTTTGTCATGTCCGGCAAGCGACTCGCACGGGTATTTTGCAATGGATGCAAGCGTCGAATAAGTGAGTGCAAAACTACCGTAACCTTTGCCCGCGTAAGGGTGCGTCAGGATCCGGAACGCATTCGCATTTCCTTCGAAGTTTGTAAGGTCAGACCACTGCGCTTCCGAAACTTTGTCTTTGTAGATCAGTCCGCGGTCATCTGTAAAATAATGTGAAATTGCGGCTTCTCCGGAGTGTCCGAAAGCAGGATTTCCCAAGTCATGGGCAAGACACGCGGCAGCAACGATATTGCCGATCTCACTGATCAGCGGTAGTCTGTCGTCTAGTTCAGGCTCGTCTTTTTTCAATTTATTGTAAAAAATTCTTCCGAGAGATCGGCCGACACTGGCTACTTCGAGGCTGTGTGTAAGTCGGTTATGTACAAAAACACTCCCCGGGAGTGGAAATACCTGCGTTTTGTTTTGCAGCCTCCGAAAGGGTGATGAAAATATCAGCCGATCATAATCGCGTTGAAATTCCGATCGTGCTTCGGCCTGATCTTCTATGTATTTATTTTCACTTCCCCAGCGCTTGGCTGAAAGTAATTTTTCCCATTTCATGAATTAATAGTTTACGAGACAAAACTAAGGCTTTTGGGCACTGTCCGCATCTCTATAAGGTAAACTAACCACAAAAGGTACAATAGAAATAAGAGGTGTCGATGGTCATTTGGGAAATATGATTAAAATGTTGTTTTGATCCTCGTATTTCTATCCATACATTAAGCTACGGTCAAAAAGTGAATTGGGCTAAAATCTTCGAATGAACAGGCGATGTCAGTGGTAGTTTATCACAGTGGCCGACTTTAAATAATTACGAGAAAAAATTGATTTCCGGGCAAGCCTAATACTTACTTACAATCTCTAAGCTGTTCAACATGAAAACGATACAACAATTACGCAGCTTTTTTGTAGTTCTGGCGATTCTGTCAGGGTTTACAGCAGTTGCAGAAGATTCCGGTTCGAAAGATAGCGTACTTGGAAAGAAGATGGGCGAAGTGGTGGGAACATTCCTAAAAACATTAACTGCGGATCAGAAGACGATTGCACAAGTTTCCTTCAAAGATTCAGCTCGCTACGATTGGCACTACATACCGCGGACTCGAAAGGGGCTAAGCCTTAAAAATATGAGCTCCGACCAGCGGCTTGCTGCCATGGCGATGGTAAAGTTGATGATGAGTGCCGATGGATATTTGAAGGCGGAGCAGATCATGGATCTGGAAAATGTATTACGTGTAACCGAAAGTCGTCCACCTAACGACAGCTATCGTGACCCCGAAAACTTTTCTTTTATGGTCTTTGGCGAGCCGGGATCGATGCCCTGGGGCTGGCGCGTTGAAGGACACCATATATCGCTGCATTTTTCTTCGATCAATGGTCAGATCCGGTTTACACCAGGTTTTATGGGAAGTAATCCCGGAACGGTTTTAGCAGAAGTTCCTCAGAAGGGTCGCCGGATTTTAAAGGAAGAGGAAGATCTTGGCTTTGCGTTGTTGCACGCAATGGACAAAGCACAACTCGAAAAGGTAGTGCTGCAGGCAAAGGCGCCAAACGAAATATTTACAGCCAATACCAGAAAAGCATCGTTGGCGAAAATGGAAGGGTTGCCCATGGAACAGATGACCAGGGATCAGGCAGCTCTGTTTAAAAAACTGATTGATGCGTATTTGCAGCGGTATCACGTTACACTCAAAAACCAGCAGTGGGCTCAGTTGGAAAAGGCCGGTGTCGGGAAAATATATTTCGCGTGGATGGGTGATCAGACCGCCGAGATTGGAAAAGGAAAGGGGCACTATTACAGGGTACATGGCCCTGGATTTTTAATAGAGTTTGACAGTACACAAAACGATGGGAATCACATTCACTCGGTCGTTAGGGATTTAAACAATGATTTTGGCGAGGATTTGCTGCAGATGCACTATGAAAAAGCCCATAAATGATTCTCTTCCTCAGCTGGTATTTTTGCTAATGCTGAAAATCGTGCGGATTTTAACGCCCCTTCGGATGCTGTGAACCAATGAACCAGGGAAAAACTTGCTATACAAAACTAATCCCACGTATTTCGCAGGTTTTCTGGCACTATTATGGATCAATCAGGTCACCGTTATTTCATTATCAACAAACCTGCAAATATGGTTTCGCAGTTTGTCAGTACCGATGATGTTCGTTTACTGGGAGATCTGGCTTATACTTTTCCGGAAGGAACTCATGCAATCGGGCGACTTGATAGTCATTCCGAGGGCTTGTTGATATTGACTACCAACAAGCGAGTTACCAACTTACTGTTTCAGGGAGCGATACCGCACAAGAGAGTTTATCTTGTTCACGTAGCTCATGTTGTCAGTCAGGAAACACTCTATCGTCTGCGAAACGGCATTTCGATACGCATTAAGGGTGGTGTAGATTATGTAACGACACCGTGCGAAGTTGAAATTGTTTCAAAACCTGCTGATCTGCCTCCCCGGTATCGTCAGGAGCGGGAAGACGTGCCGCACACCTGGTTAACGATTACTTTAACTGAAGGTAAATACCACCAGGTGAGGAAAATGGTGCGAACTGCCGGGCATCGTTGCAAACGGCTTATCAGGATAAGTATTGAAGACCTGACGCTAGGGGATTTACCAGCGGGGGCTGTGAAGGAAATTGAAGAGGTTGAGTTTTTCAGGAAATTACGTATTGAGAACTGGAAATGATTCAGGAATAATTGATTTTTAAATCCCTTTTTTAGCCGATGATGTTTGCCGGGTACCGTTTGTAAAAAACAGAAAGACGGAACTGGAATAGGTACTAGTTTTACTGAGCAGTCGTTTTTGTATAATCTTAAAGCTAAAATCATGAACTTACTTGGTAACCTCATTTGGCTGATATTTGGCGGATTTCTGGTTTTTATCCAGTACATGATTTCAGGATTTGCGCTGTGCCTTACCATCATCGGTATTCCCTTCGGTATCCAATGTTTTAAAATCGGCATTTTTACGTTGTTCCCATTCGGGCGGCATATTCGTGAGGTACCGGGAAATACGGGGTGCCTGTCTACAATTTTCAACATTCTCTGGATTGTTTTAGGAGGGATCTGGATTGCCCTTACGCATCTTGTTTTCGGGATACTTCTAGCCATTACGATTGTTGGGCTTCCATTTGCCAAGCAGCATTTTAAATTGATGAGCCTTTCGTTCACACCGTTTGGCAAGGAAATTTATTAGTGCCCTCTTGCGTACCTTAATAGTTTCCTAGAACATGAAAGCAGTTATCATCACGAAGCCGGGTGGTCCGGAGGTATTACAGATCGCGGAAAGACCGGTGCCTGAGGCACAGGGCAATGAAGTTTTGATCAAGATAATGGCTGCTGGGGTCAACCGGCCCGATGTTTTCCAACGCAAAGGAAACTATCCTCCTCCATCCTGGGCGCCGCAGGATATTCCGGGGTTGGAAGTGGCAGGGATCATAGCGCATTGTGGCCCGGGGGTAAAGCATCACAAGGTTGAAGATTCGGTCTGTGCACTGTTGCCAGGGGGAGGATATGCCGAATATGCCGTTGTAAGTGAGAATCATTGTCTGCCATTACCTACGGGGATGGATTTTATTCAGGGCGCCTCTTTACCTGAGACGGTCTTTACAGTTTGGCATAATGTATTTCAAAGAGGCGCATTGAAAAAAGAGGAAAAGTTTTTGATTCACGGCGGTTCCGGTGGAATTGGCATCATGGCGATTCAATTGGCTAAGGCTTTCGGCGCTAAGGTATTTGCCACCGCCGGGACGGATGAAAAGTGCCGGGCTTGTGAAGCGCTAGGCGCCGATTTGTGCATAAATTACAATCAGGAAGATTTTGAAACTGTGTTAAAGAATGAAGGATTAGACGTCATTCTGGATATGGTCGGTGGTGACTATATTGCTAAAAATATCAGGCTGTTGCGAAATGACGGGAGACTGGCCTTTATCAATACGGTAAAAGGGAGCAAAACAGATCTGGTCGATTTTTCATTGATCATGCTTCATCGGCTCACGATTACAGGCAGCACCCTTCGTAACCGTGATGCGAAATTTAAGGCCGGTCTCACAAAAGAAATTTTTGAACAAGTGTGGCCAATTATGGACTCAGGTCACTTCAAGCCTATTATTTATCGTCAGTTCCCTTTGGCAGAAGCAAACAAGGCGCATGAGCTTATGGAAAGCTCAGCACACATTGGAAAGATTATTCTTGTCAATACTTAGGATTTGTGTTCGTTTCTCCAGGTAATTCGCTTTCGCATCTCTCTCAGAATCAACCAGAGTATGATTACAAAAATGTAAGTATAAAAATAAAAACTTTCCCGCTGGGGCGAATCTACAAGATAGAGCGGATTGTTACTGAATGCATGAATCAATGTGATCAGGTAAATGTTACGCGTTACAGCATAAACGAGAAAATAAGCCAAGCCATAGAAGAAAGCCGCTATTAATGGCGAACTCAATTCGGTGAACGGAATATGATCCCGAACCAGATACGCTGATACATGTGAAATGCTGAAAATAAGACCGATGGCTACGGCAAGGATTGTGATTTGCTGCGGTGAAAAATGCTTGCTCTCTCCATATCGGAATGGCAAATGCCTGAACAGGATTTCTTCTAAAAATGCCGCAGGGAATGAATTGAAAACGAAAATAAGGAAATATACCGTTACCCTTTTTTGTTCCGGAAAAGTGATTTCTGATCCAGTAGTGTATCTGATCCAAACCTGTGTGAGCACCCAGATGATCAGGCCCGTAAAAAGCGCCTTAATAAACAGTTGAAGCTTAAATATGTCGGTTGGGAACAATTGAGGGCGGAAAGGCTTGACCAAACGGGTGATGAGAAGTGCCTGGAGAGCAAAGACAATCATACCAGATAATACCACCGCGCGCCAGTCACCCAAAAGCTGTTCGCCAAGCAGAAGGTAAGAAGCGAGGTTGATCGCGTTGGTAAAAAGCCCGTTGAGTATTAAAATGAACAGTAAATTTTTTAAGCGCATTATTTCATCTCCTAAATACCCACTAAGGAAGCGATTTCAAATGGTTATTGAGCAAAGCACTTATCGTTTCGTGTTGAGCAAAAACCATTAAATGTCCACCACCAGGAATCTCGACGTCAGGGTTTACAAGCTTGATGGGAATAAGTTTGTCTGCCGTTCCGTGAATGTGATATATTCCGGCCAACTTCTCATTTCTATGCCAGGAACTAACCCTTATCAAAGCCCATTTTAAGAATTTCGTATCCGTGTCTTTAAGAATCTGTTTTAAAAGCGCTTTCATTTCCGGGGTATTTGCGCCAAAGTAATCATATACAATCGAATTGGCCGATTTGAGTATCGGGCCGGACAGAGGGCTGAACAGGAAAAACCTAATCAGGTTTTGGTTAAACCTGGATACCGGAACACCGGTAGATGTGCTCGATAGAATAACAATTTGCTCAGGAAGAATTAATTCAGAAAGGACGGATGCCATGATTCCGCCAAACGAAAGTCCTATCAGATGAAATGGTCTGGTCGTGTCGATCTGAGCGGACAAGCGTCGTGCATATTCATGAAGTGTTTCCTTTTTTAATGGTTGGATCCACTTGATGTGTCTCACATTGAATCTGGTTGTGTCCAGCTTCAATTTTGCAAACACGCGTTCATCGGCACCAAGTCCGCTCAGGAAGTATACATTCATTTTATTCCGATCTCTCAACTCCTCATCATTGGAAGAGGGTGCTTTTTTGCTTTTTTTAAATTCATTATTTTGGACTTTACCTGCTCCTGCATGTCCGATCATCAAAAGAAACAGTAAAAATGTGAGAACCGGAAAATGAATGGATTGGTTGGTCATTGCTAGCCTTGATATAAATTTTACTACAATCTACGGGGCGAGCTCGTGTAAAGATTTAATCAGCGAATTTTTAGGAAAATCACATTGGTTCTTAACGGCTATTCAGACTTCATAAGAGGCGAGTTTTCCAGGGCCGCTTCCACAGCTGCCTGTGCGTGCAGGGCGATCACGTCAAAAACCGGAATATGCAGGTCCTCCTGCTTTATCAGTATTGGCAGTTCGGTACATCCGAGGATGATACCTTGTGCCCCTTGTTCCACGAGCTTTGAGATGATTTCGAGGTATTGTTGTTTCGTTTCTTCTTTGAAAATGCCCCTCCCCATTTCGTCAAAAATGGTCGTATGTACAAATAAACGGTCATTGTCGTCGGGCGTGATCGTCTCAATTCCGGATGCTTCAAGTTTGGACCTGAAAAAATCAAACTCCATTGTGAATTTTGTACCCAGCAATCCGATTTTGGACAAACCAAACCGTTTGATTTCTGATGCAGTTGCTTCGGCAATGTGGATGACGGGAATATGCAATTCTTCTTGCAGCAATTCAGCACTCAGATGCATCGTTACTGCGCATAAAACAATAGCTTCTGCTCCACTGTTTTGTAAGTGCCGCCCTGCTTCATTCACCATTCTTTGCGTATTTTCCCAGTTATTCGTGTCGTTATTCCGTTTGATATCTGCATAGTTGAAAGAATAAATAATACACTTGGCGAAATTTAGTCCTCCGAGTTTTTTATTAATTCCTTCGTTGATCGCTTTGTAATAATCAGCCGTAGAAACCCAGCTGGTGCCTCCGATTAGCCCAAGTGTTTTCATGAAATCTGATTTTTTTTCAACTCAATCAGTTGGCTGTTGAAATCCTTTGTTCCTGATCCTAATTTCTCAAAAAACGAATGATCAAATTTCTCGACAACCTTCAACGCGTCTCTTGTTACCGATATTCCTGCTTCGGTATGTTTCACAGTCTTAGCTCTCGTATCGGTGTGATGCTCCTGCCTTTCGATAAGCCCCTTTTTTTCAAGGGTTCTTACGATCCCAGAAGTTGTCATGGGATCTATTTTGCTGTGGATGGACAGATCAATTTGCATCACGTGCTCTTGTTGGGCTGAAAGCCATAACAAACTAGCCAGTATAACAAACTGAGGATGTGTAAGGGCAATCTCGTCCAGCGCCTTTTTTATTCCTCGTTGCCATAACGTGGTGACCTGCCACAACAAAAAACCCGGACTATCGTCGGCCTGTTCAACAGAAAATGCATTATCACTCTTCTTCATGGGTCAACATTTTTGACTTGATCAGGTTAAAGTCCTTTTCGGTTATTTCAAAGAAACCAAAACGAAATGGAAATCCCCAGGATTTTTTGTTGGGAATGAAGTCCAGGTCTTCAATCAATGGCAGAATGGAAGTCTCTGTGCTCTTTAAATATATGATCTTTCTCCTGAATGGGACAAAATCCTCAGTCATTTTAAATGAATAAACTTCGTCATCGGCTACACAGCCAATTGCAGTAAATGCCTGGTATTTTTCGCCGCTTTCCATCGACTGTTTGGACGAATAAATGACCAGCCAGTCGTCCTGTTTCATTCGCCTGAGAGGCGCCTCTTTTCCGTGGTTCACTTGGGTGAAACTGCCATTCACGCCTCTCATTGCGTGTTCTTTCGAGATTACTGCGATCCAATATTTCATAGTCGGCTTGCTGTTTTTATTTGCTGCTCCATTTCCACTGGCAGGGCGTTGACAATATCACTCGCGACCAGCTTTACCCATAAAGCGCCTAAAAAACCATGCACAGTCATGGTAGTGGTAATTTTCAGCCCTTCGGAAGTTTCCTCAAACCGATGTTCGCCATACATTTTGGCCAAGGGAAACTTGGTAAGATCGGTAAATCCCTGGTCTTTTATCGTCTCCGCAAGCTCGATTTTTACTTTTGGTCCTCCCTTCGGTTTTAAAATAAAATGATTCCCCTTTTCAAACGGTCCTTCCATTTTTGCATAATCGATACCCGTGTCCCAGGTATGCCAGTTGTTTACGTCAGCAAATAGTTTCCACATTTGTTTTGCCGTTGCTTCCCTCGTTGTGATTGAATAAGATTTAGTCCACATAGCCTCTTTTGATTTATAGTATGCACAAATATAATAAGTATACTTACAATAAGGCGAAGAATAAAGCCGATTTTTTTTCGGCTCTATTGCAGGCATTCAAAAGTGCGATTTCAATTACTTGGTCCACTGAAATCTTAATCCGCCCATCAGCCAGGATCCGGGCATTTGGGCACCTAACAAATCACTGTATTTGGTATTGAAAACATTATCTGCCTGCACGAAGACAGCAAGTTTTCGGTTCCAAAATGTATAGTCAGCCTTTGTATTCATCACAAAGTATTCCTTCGATACAGCTGCGTGAATGGCAGTTGCTTCTCTGCTTGCTCTTGTTTTGTACAAACCATTGAGACTCAATGAAAATCCACCCACCCGATAAATCGCGGAAAAATTGGTCATGAAGCGAGCATGGGACGATACGTAGAATGAAGGCGTGAGATTGCTGCTTTGACTATTCAATCTGGTAAGGCCGATGTTGAAGTATAAGTTTTGTTTATTTGCAACCGCTTTGGAGTATTGCAGGTCAATTTCAAAACCTGTTGTATTCACGGTTGCTATATTCTCGGCCAGTGCAAATGTTCCGGTGGGTGACAGGTTTTCCTTTCGAGGCATTTGTGCATATGGCGTAGTCGTAAAATCGATCAGGTCGTGTTGTAACCTTTGAAAAAATGTTCCCGAAAGTTTAAGGTTTGTAGCCAGGAACCAATCCGCGCCAGCCTCATAACTAAACGATCTTTCAGCCTTCAGGTCCGGATTTCCCACACTTCCGCCCGTCACGAGTTTTTTACCATAGTTATTGTAGCGTTCCGTAAAATCAGCATCACGAATTGTTTTCCCGGCACTTCCCCGCAACTGCCAGTTGTCTTTTTTCAATGAAATGTTGACTTGCGGAACTGCTTCTGTACCCAGATGCTGACGGTAATCGAAACGGATTGACGGGCTTATTGTAAAATATTCTCCAATACGCTGTGAAAGGGTTATAAAAGGGGCCAGCTGATTCAAAGTGTGATTTCCCCGGTCATTTGATGCTATGTTTTTGCGTTGGTAATTAAGCCCGACAATCAGATTGGTTTTTTCTGTAAATGCCTGTTGCCATGTTAATAATCCCTGCCACAACTGAGATTTGCTGTTATTTTTTATAGAGACCGAATTGTATAGATACTGATCCTGAACATACTTATAACCGCCATCCAGCGTCACGGCCGATTTTCCTTTTTTGTATCCGACTTTGACCTGATTCCAATAAGTCTTCACCTGCTCATTGGCGGTGTCGGATGCGAAAGTTGTATAGAAATTTTGGGCAGCAAAGTCACGATGATCAAAGCTCGAACGAAGACCGACTTGCCATTCCGGCGATAGTGCATATTGCGCAGAGACGGATGCAGTATTGTTATGGAAATACCCTTTGGTACCGCGTTGCTGTACACCATCTGCGTTGTTGGAAAGTACGCCGGCCGAAACGGCAAGCTTGTTTCTTTGAAAAAATCCGCCTGCGTTCAAATTGAATAAGCCGTACTCTCCGCCTGTGACAGAAGCGTTTATAGAGGATTTTTTTATATTTTCTTCTCCGTTTGACGAAATAAGTTTAGCCGCAAATGCTTTTGAAATGACATGAATGACACCTCCAACGGCCTCCGAGCCGTAGATAGCCGACGAAGCGCCCTTCAATACTTCAATCCTGTCAATCTCTGATGGTGCAATGGGAATGTAGCTACTGAAGTGACCGGTGTTTGGGTCGTTTAATCTCAGTCCGTCCAGTACTACCAGTACTTGCTGATAGGTTCCGCCTCGCAACACAATATCACTTTGTGACCCCATCGGCCCGCGCGCCTGAATTTCCAGTCCCGGAACATATCTCAAAAGGTCGTCGATGCTATGAACAGGAAGGTTTTGGAAATAATCACCTTTAATAACAGCAATATTCCGCCCGGTCTCCGACGCTCTTTTCTCAATTAAAGAGGACGTAATTGTTACCGGATCCAGAGAAATTTCCTGAGCTATGGAAGGGGACGAATTGAAAAGGACTGCACCAAATAATATAGGCTGTAAAAAGTTTTTCATTTTATAAATTTAAATTAATACATCTGCGAAACGCTTGATGAAGCCAGGGATTCAAAAGCTAATAGCCATCAGCTAATAGCTCACAGCTCCAAAATTACTATCTTGCCGGACTGTTAATGTGATCCGGTTTTGATATGATGAGTAGTCCGGTTGAAATCCCTTTTAAAAGTGTTGTGCTGATCGATCGTACCTCAAATACGCCCATCTACCTGCAGGTCGCCCGTCAAATGATGAATGCTATTCAGCGGGGTGTGTTGGTGCCGGGCGCGAAATTACCTGGAACCAGAAGTCTTTCTGGCTTATTGGGTTTGCATCGAAAAACCATCGTGGCGGCATATTCGGACCTGGATGCGCAGGGATGGATACAAACTTTTCCCAACAAAGGAACCTTCATTACCAACAAGCCCCCCGTTTCGGTGGCTGATCCGTTGAAGTTCAATACAGCTTATCTGGGAAGTTACCCGATTTCCACTGGTTTTGGTTTTCGAGAAAGTATGCTGCTTGACAGGCCTGTATCTGTTTCACGGACTTCTCTGGAATTTACTGATGGGCTCCCGGACGTACGGCTGGCACCGCTCGACAAGTTGTCCAAAGCTTATTCAAGTGTTTTAAAGCGCGGGGTTAACGGGAAATATCTGGGTTATTCACATGTGGAAGGAAATGAATATTTCCGTGACAAGCTTGCCGGATATCTTAATAACACCAGAGGCTTACATGTTGCGAGAGAGAATATTATGTCCACCAGAGGCATCCAGATGGGTCTGTACTTGGCCTCAATGCTTTTATTGGAAGCAGGTGATACGGTCCTCGTTGGTAAACCCAGTTACTATGTAGCAAATATGATTTTTCAGCAGGCGGGAGCCAAAATTATCTCAGTTCCCGTCGATAATCAGGGGATTTCTGTTGACGCGATCAAAAAACTTTGTCGGACGACGCGAATTCGGATGCTGTATATCACGCCGCACCATCATTATCCTACCACCGTCACATTAAGCGCAGAAAGGCGGGTTGAGCTTTTGAATTTGTCGGTCCAATATGGCTTTATCATTCTGGAAGACGATCACGATTATGATTTTCACTTTAACAGTAGTCCCGTACTACCCTTGGCGAGTGCGGATAGCGTGGGAATGGTCGTATATGTCGGTTCGTTTTGCAAGGCTTTGGCCCCTGGCTTACGATCGGGATATTTAGTGGCACCCAAAAACCTGATCGTCGAACTGGCCAAGCTGCGAAGGATTATCGACAGACAAGGTGACTTGATGATGGAGCAGGCACTGGGGGAATTGCTTCACGAAGGGGAAATTCAGAGGCACTTGAAAAAGGCTCAAAAGGTGTATTCCGAACGCCGGGATGTCCTTTGTAAATTGTTAAATGAAAAGTTTGATGAATTCGTCTCGCACGATAAACCACCGGGCGGACTCGCTGTATGGACGCAGTGGCGAAAGGATATTAACCTGATGAAAGTAAGTAGAGAATGCCTGAAAAGGGATCTCAATTTGCCACAAACGTTGTTGTATCAAACAGACCAACTAAGCGGAATGCGGCTGGGTTTTGGGAATTTGAATGAGGTTGAGATTGTGAAGGCGTTGGAGATATTGAGAGGGGCGGTGGGTGAGGTTTTGAAAAGTTAGTCCTGTTTTTTTGAACCACCGAAGGAACCTAAGACCACCTAAGGATTTATTGTCGTTACCTAATTTTTCAGTTGAGTCTAAACATAAATCAAGACGCGGATTCTTGCAACTTAATCAATCATCAACATACTTAATTGACAAAATATGCTAACGAGACAGTATCTGGAAGATCTTGAGTATCGCGTAACGGGCGCCTGCATCGAGGTTCACAAGAGATTAGAGCCGGGACTTTTGGAGAGCGTTTATCATCAGTGTTTGAGTAAGGAATTAGAATTCAGGAATATTTTATTTTCGTCTGAACACATTGTAAATGTAACCTATCGAGATTTGGAATTGGACACATTATTGCGTGCTGATTTTTTAGTTGATGGCGTCTTGATTGTTGAAATAAAAGCCGTCGAAGTAGTCCTGCCAATCCATAAGGCACAGATTCTCACATATATGAAGTTGTTAGAAGCGCCAAAAGGCTTATTAATCAATTTCAATTGTGCTAATATCATTCATCAGGGTAAAAAATCGTTCGTTAATGACCTCTATAGGTACATATCTTAATGACCATCGTTTGACGAATTGTGCAACAATTTGCCAAACGAAAACTTTGGTGTCCTTAGATTTCTTGCGTGGTTCAAATTTTTATCATTAGAGGTTTCTAGCGATTTCAAACAATGGCGATTAAGTATAATCATCAAAATACCCCCTTCTTTTGTTCATAATTGAAAACGAATCCCGCTCATGAATCGCCGAAAATTTCTAAGTACGTCCGCAAGCGCGGCTGGTGCGGCGACTGCACTCAATATGTTGCCGCCGTTGATCCAAAAAGCACTTGCTGTTGAAGCTCACAACAGAAATAAATCGATCAAGGATGTCGAGCACATTGTGATCCTGATGCAGGAAAATCGTTCGTTCGATCATTATTTTGGAACGTTAAAAGGTGTACGAGGTTTTGGTGACCGCTTCCCGATTCCATTGGCAAGCGGCAAACGGGCGTTTCATCAATCGGATGGTAAGCGGGTCATTGCACCCTACCGGGCTGACAATAAAACGATGAATGCTGCTTTGATTAACGGAACGCCGCATGATTTTCCGGATACGCAGGCTGCGTGGAATCAAGGGAAATATGGTTTCTGGCCGATGTTCAAAACGCCGTATTCGATGGCTTACTACACCAGAGAAGAAATTCCGTTTCAATATGCATTGGCTGAGTCTTTTACGATATCTGATGCTTACCATTGTTCGGTTGCAACCGGCACGGACCCAAACCGCATCATGTTTTGGTCCGGTTCTAATTTCAATCCTGAAAAAAGGGCTGCCGGAATTAATTGCACTGATGAAGATTCTGAACCTGTTAATTTACGTTGCTGGCCTGAACTGGACCCAAAGACAGGCAAACCCGGCCACATGCCTGAGCCTGGGTATACTTACCAGGGTTCTTCGCTGAAATGGGATACGATTCCCGATGTACTTGAGAAAGCCGGAATCAGCTGGCGTATTTACCAGGATCCGAATGACAACTGGGCAGGTGCCATGCATGGTGGTCTGGCATTTGAGAGTTTCCGATCAGCTAAGCCTGGCTCGCCAATTTATGAAAATGGAATGAAGCACTGGTCACTGGAAGACCTTACAAAACATGTGAAAGACAAAACCTTGCCTCAAGTGAGCTGGGTACTGCCGTCACAGATATCTTCGGAACATCCCGGTGCACCTTCAAGTCCGACGCGTGGGGGTGACTTCACACATCAGGTACTTACTGCTATCACATCTAACCCAGAGGTTTGGAGTAAAACGGCGTTTTTTCTGACATTCGATGAAAATGACGGACTGTTTGACCACATACCGGCTCCCGCCGTCCCTTCCTACAACCTTGACGGAACCTTAGCCGGCAAGTCAACCATCGATTTGGCAGGGATGTATTTTAATAATGATAAAGGAGCTGAACCATTCCCCAATCCGTTTTACGCGGAGAGTACAAAGGCAGCTGGCAAACCTCAAAAGATGAGAAGTTACCAGGACAAGCGTGATACCATTTCAGGAAATTTGCGGCCCTGGGGCCTGGGACCACGCGTCCCCATGTACATCATTTCACCATGGAGTAAAGGTGGCTGGGTGGATTCACAGGTGACTGATCACACGTCGGTGGGGCAGTTTATTGAAAAACGGTTTGGCGTTAATATTCCTGCGATAAGTCCCTGGCACAGAGCAGTCAGCGGCGATCTTACATCGGCTTTTGATTTTGTCAGTCCTAATGATCCTGCTTTTCCAAAGTTGCCTGTTACATCCAATTATAAGGAAATAGAAGAGTCGTCAAAAGCACTACCAAAAGCAACTGCACCGGAAATTTCTTCCAATCTATTTCAGGAAAGAGGGACCCGCTTTTCTCGTGCTTTACCTTATCAGTTACATACCCACGCAGAAGCACGGTCAGATGAAAAACTCAGGCTTCACTTTGTGAATTTGGGCAAAGCGGGAGCGGTATTTCATGTGTATGACAACATTCACCTGGACAGGATTCCGAGACGATATACAGTTGAAGCGGGTAAAAAGCTGGAAGATGATTGGGACGCAAAAGACGATAGGGGTAACTATAATCTCGAAGTGTATGGGCCTAACGGCTTCTTTCGGTCTTTTTCCGGGAATGTAAATATGCCCGAGCCTGAAATTGAGTTGGTATATGAAACCAAAAAAGGGGGAATAACAGTGAAAGTGATTGGTAAAAAGGATAGTGGCGTGGTTACCGTAGCTTCAAGTGTTTACAAGCCATACTCTGGTCCATGGATGCTAAAAGCTGTTTCCGGGGTTGAAACCAGCAAAAGTTGGTCATTAGAAAAGAATGGAAATTGGTATGACTTTACTGTTATTATCACGGAAAATGAGGGTTATGGCCGCCGTTTTGCCGGAAGGGTTGAAACAGGGAAGGACGGAGTAAGTGATCCGATGATGGGTACTTGATCCAATTGATCGTCGATTTTCCTGTAGTCTTTGTAACCCCAGGGGTTTCAACTATATTTGCCAAATGATTGAGAGTATTTCACATAAGGTCTAAGGTTGCTGTGGGAAAAAGACAATTCGTCCAAAGTGCCTGCTGAGCAGGTTGAAAAAATAAAACGTATCCTTTCTGTTCTTCATACTGCTAAGACTCTCGATCCTATAAGGGCTATTCCGGGGTATCGATTACATCAATTAAGTGGAGACTTGAAAGGGGTTTGGTCAATCTGGGTGACGGGAAATTATAGAATATTGTTCCGATTTGAAGAAGGCAATGTTTTTGATGTAAATTATATTGATTATCATTAAGTTATGAAAATGGAAAATGGAATGAAACCAGTACACCCGGGAGCAATACTTCGGGAGGATATATTGAAGGAGATGAAGATTTCAATCACTCAGGCTGCTAAAGAATTGAACGTAAGTCGCAAACAGCTCTCGGAGGTTGTCAATGAAAGTGCTGCGGTCTCCGCAGAAATGGCTGTGCGCTTAGAAAATGGCTTTGGAGTTAATGCGGAATTTTGGCTTGATTTGCAAAAAAACTTCGATATCTGGAAAGTAAAAAGTAGTGGGCGCGTTCAAGGTATTCATCGAATCACGGTGCAGTCGGCTTAGTTAATTTTAAATGATATTGAAATTTAAGAATCCGGCCACAAACTTTTCATCATACAAACGCTGATGTCATTATCCTTATACTGGTCGTAATTATCAATGATCATATAACCAAGACTTTGATACATTTCAATTGCCGGGATTTGTTTATTGCCGGTTTCAAGGGTTGCGTAGGTGTATTTCAACTCATATCCCCAGGATTCCAGTTCATAAAGAATTCTTGATGCAACTCCCTTTCCACGGTATTCGGGTTTTACAAACATTCTTTTTATTTCAATCGAATCTTCATTGAATCTTTTGAAGCATCCGCAGCCAATGGCGATGTCATCTTCATAAGCCAACACGACAGTGGGTAGATCTACAATCCGGTTGTATTCTTCAAAATCTTCCTGTTTGGTGCCATAAATGTCGCACAGTGTGACGTCGAGTTCCCGTGTTAGGTTTTTGAAATCAGGGTTTTCGCTGTTGGTTCTTTGTATTTGAAGCATCAAAAGGTGGTAATGACGTGCTGTTTAATTTGTGCAAGATAGGGCTAATTGACTTTCTGGACCCTGCAAATTTAAAAATGAATTTTAAATTTGCAGGGTTGCCGCTCCTGAGCATTGTTTTAGAAACATTAAAATAAATCACTCAAAATGGATACTTCCTGAGCGATTTTTTGTTGCTAAAACAGTCGGCAATGAATTGTGAGAGTTGTATTCGATGGCTTGATGCAGTCACTCAGTTCATAATTTGTCGAAAGCGTAACAACAAACAAAGTATTGTTCGTTGAATCTAGTCGAAATCATCGGGTTGATGTACAAATCTATAACAATGATGGCAACAAAAACGAAAGAAGTCTTAACCGCGGCAGAACCTTTGACAGCGGATAAAATCACAGAAAAATTTATGCACTATTGTCTGGAAAATAACAAAAAGCCGGAATCGGTGTATTTGTTTTCCAAGCATATCGGCATCACTGAAAAGGAATTTTACAATCACTTCGCATCCATCGATTCTCTTGAGAAAAGTGTGTTTGTGAGCTTTCATCAATTAACGGTCAGGCTGATCGCACAGAGCGATGATGTGGCTTTGGCAAGTTTCAGAGACAAGCTATTGGCTTATTATTTTACCTATTTCGAAATACTAACTGCCAACAGAAGCTACGTTGTTTTTGCTTTGAAAGAAGACAAAAACAGGTTAGGTAGCCTCATGAAGCTGAAAGAATTGCGAAACCATTTCAAGCAATTTATCACAGAAGCAAGTGCTGGTTACCTGAAGACAAAAAGCGAGCGCATTCGCAAAGCGCAGCAAGATACACTGGAGGAAGGGGCGTGGATACAATTTATGGTGACGCTGAAATTCTGGATGGACGATGAATCGATCGGATTTGAAAAAACAGATCTTTTTATAGAAAAATCGATTCGTGCGACCTTTGACCTGATTGATACGACGCCATTGGAAAGTGTGATCGATTTCGGTAAATTTCTTATTAAAGAAAGATTGAAGTAGGAATGGAAACAATAGATAGAATACCTACTTCGAAAATTCAGCGTGCGAGTAAATTGATTACAACCGGTGTCAAAATCGGGGGCAATTACCTGAAATACTATGGTGAGAAGATCACTAATCCAGAGTCTGCAAGGGATAATCTGAATACCAACAATGCGGAAGATATCTATGATGGGCTTAAAAATCTCAAGGGTAGCGCGCTGAAATTTGCTCAAATGCTGAGTATGGAGAAGAATTTCCTTCCTCAGGCGTATGTGGAGAAGTTTTCGCTTTCTCAGTTTTCCGTGCCGCCATTATCTGCGCCTTTAGTTATAAAAACTTTCAGGAAGTATTTCGGTAAATCACCGCTTGATATGTTCGATACGTTCGATGCCAATGCAATCAATGCGGCGAGTATTGGTCAGGTGCATAAGGCAACGGCGGATGGTAAAAATCTGGCTGTGAAGATTCAATATCCTGGCGTGGCTGAAAGTATATCATCGGATCTTGCTCTGGTAAAACCCATTGCGATGACGATGTTTAACATCCAAGCGAAAGATTCGGATAAGTACTTTACGGAAGTTGAAACCAAGCTTTTCGAAGAAACCAACTACACGCTTGAGCTCGCGCAAAGCAATGAGGTGGCGAAAGCTTGTGCACACATCCCGAATCTAATTTTCCCCAAATATTACGAACAATATTCTTGCGGAAGAGTATTGACAATGGACTGGATGACCGGTAAACATTTGTCGGAATGGGTTAAAACCAATCCCAGCCAGGAATCATGTAACAAAGTTGCTCAGGCATTGTGGGATTTTTACATGTTCCAGGTTCATCAATTGAAGAAAGTCCATGCGGACCCACACCCGGGTAATTTTTTGGTCGATGGAGACGAGAATCTGATTGCAATCGATTTTGGTTGCATGAAACAGATTCCTGATTCGTTCTACAAACCATATTTTGAACTGGCGGAAACGGAGAATCTGAATGATCCTGTGGTTTACAAAGAGAAATTGTATGAACTGGAAATCTTGCTGGCGAAGGACACGCCGGCAGAGATTAAATATTTCTCTCATCTGTTTTATGAAATCCTGTCGTTGTTGACGCAGCCATTTCAGTCGGAAAAATTTGACTTCTCGGACGAGCAATTCTTTGGCAAATTAGCTGCCATAGGTGAGCGGTACGCCAATGATAAAGAGTTGAGAAAGATGAATGTGAATCGTGGTTCAAAACATTTTATTTATATTAACCGTACATTTTTTGGTTTGTTCAGTTTGCTTCATGATTTGAAGGCGACGGTTAATACTGCGCAAATTGTGGAAGCAAGTTTAAAATGACACAGAGATTCACGGTGTCAAAAAGAGGGGCAAGGAGATAAATTTTATATTTAATCTCTTTGTTCCTCTTTTTTTATTGTCTTTGAAACGCTGTGAAACATTTCTCATTCCTCTAATTCCTTAGCCTTTCTTTTCACAAGCCTGAAAAGATTGCTGTTTGCCTGTTCGGGAGTCTGATCTCCAAGCAGTATTCCCCAGGGCTTCAATCCGTCGACCCGATCGAAAATTACTTTCATCATGGCAATAGCCGGAATCGAAAGGAACATTCCCGAAACTCCGGCAAGCGCGCCGCCAACCAAAACACCTACAATTGAAACCAAAGCGTTGATCCTCACTTTGGAACCAATGACCAAAGGAACGAGAAAGTTATTATCTATAAACTGCACCGCTAAAAACACACCAATGACCCCAAAAAGCGTGTAACCGTCCGGATGGTTGATGAAGGTTACCATAACGGCAAGCGCAGTAGCAACGAGCCCGCCAATATACGGCACCAAGTTTAAAATGGCTGCCATAACACCCAACAGGATAGCATATTGTACATTTAGAACGAGTAAGCCAATAGAATTAAGCAATGCTACCGTTCCGGTTTCGAGAAGCAGTCCTACCATGTAGCTTTGAATAATAGATTTAATTTCGCCCAAAATTTCCATCACCTGCACCTTGTGTTTTTCTGCAAATAACACGACCATAAAATGCAGCAGCATGGCGCGGTAATAGAGAAAAAGAAAAGCATAGATAGGAATTAGTACCAATGATCCGAGCGGACCTGTAACGACGCCTAAGGTTTCGGCGCTTTGGAAGTTTTCCAGTGTCTGGGTTTGTGCTTTCTTTAGATATTGATCCTGTTGCCGGTAACTAACGCTGTACTCCTGCCGAATCCAGCGTCTGATGTCGCGGTAAGCGTCGTTGATGTTCCGTTTAAGTTTGGGTAATTCATCCGAAAAGTCGGATATCTGCATGGAAAGTATGATTGCTATTCCCGCCAAAATCAAGACTGCCAGAAGCACCGCAAGGCTAATTGACAGCACTTTTGGAATGCCATGTCTGGTAAGCCAGCCTTCAATGGGCCTGAGCAGTACGGCCAATAACACCGCTAGTGCAAGCGGAACGATGATATCCTGGCCCAAATAAATTCCCAGAATAATTATTCCAATCGCCAACAGGCACTGAGAAAGCTGATGATAGAACGGCCGCGACGATAAAGAATCCATTGAGGGTAGTTGAATGTTATTTAAAGTTTGAACTCCGGATTATAGATGAGCCCAATAACGTTTCCCCAGGGATCTTTAAGTTCTGCAGTCATTATTTCTCCACCAACATTCTGGGGTTTGCTGAAATCGGCTGCGCCTACGTTCAGAAACCGCTGATATTCAGTATGGATATCTTCCACACCCCAGTATGCCAATACATTGTCGGATTTTTCTGGTGAGCCTTCTTCGGGAAGAAGGCCGAGTTCATACCCTGCAATATTAAATCCTACGTAGAAAGGCTCGTCAAAATAAGGATTGCTTTCAAACGCTTTGGTGTACCAGGCTTTGGCGGCATTGATATCCGGAACTTTATAAATGGTCGTCCGTAGTCCTAATAAATTGCTCATGTTGTTGGACTTGAAAGTAGTTGAAATTTTATGATCTTGGTCAAGCGGTTTTTTCTGAAATATAGTCAAAAATCAGCCGAAATATTGAGCCTTTTACTGGTTAAAAGTGATCACACCGATCCAAAATAAGGAATTGGAGTCGATTAGACCTTCAAAAAACCTTAGCAATATTTTGAAGCTGTGATTCCTGACGCGAGAATTTCGATACGTCCTGAAAGGTTTATGATATCGGTTTAGTTGCCTTGAACCAGGTACGCGGTCAACGAAAAGACTGGCACTGGGTTATTTCTTTACCAATTTCAATTGTTTAGCAAATTCTGAACCGGGGTCTTTCACGATAACGGTGTAAACTCCTGCCGGGAAGTTTTTAAGGCTTAACTCCGCCTGCGCATTTGTTGTTTGCGTAGTAGTAAATATCATGAGTCCGGAAAGATTGTAAAGGCTGATTTCATATCCTTTTCTGACACCTTTGATGGTGACTTTGTCGGTAGCGGGATTTGGAAATAGGGAGATTTCTCTTTCCGGACAAGTCAGATTTATCGATACCATTGAGCTGTACTGAAAACTTCCGTCATTGTCGACAATTTTTAGTCGATAGAAATTTGAGCCGGGCAGCGCTTTTTCATCGGTTATGGTATATATGTGGTTCGCTCCCGAATGGGTAATGGAATTGATTTTATCAAAGATTTTGGCGTCGATACTATGTTCGATCTCAAAGCGGGAAAAGTCGAGTTCCAAAGACGTTCTCCATGTCAGCTGAATCACACAGTTTTCTTGTTTTGCTGTCAGATATTCAAGTTTGACGGGAAGTGGCTCAGCTGGATTTGTGATTTTTGATAGTGTACCGTTAAGAAACGAAAGCACATAAAGTTCTCCGTCTACATCCTCACCAAACGAAATGATGGATGGATAAGACAAAGTTGAATGAAAACTTCCGGTACCTGACTGGCTGACGAAACCTATTTTTCCCGTCGAGTAGTTGCCGAAAAAGTAATAGCCGGTAAACGAGCGGTACTTGCTTCCACGATACACATATCCGCCCATTACAGATGCGTCGGTGTTGGGCACACTTTTACTGTACCCCGCAAAAACATATTTAGGCGGCGTGTGGGATGGTAATATTTCGCATGGTACAGGGGCATATGGGTAATTTTCATTGCCTTCCATGCAACGCCAGCCAAAGTTGGTGAGACCTTGGCCGAAGGGGTATTGAAGATAGTTAACCTCCTCCCACGCGTCCTGTCCGTTGTCGCCGATCCAAAGATCACCCGTAGAACGATCAAAGCTGAATCTCCAGGGATTTCGCAGGCCAAGGGCGAAAATCTTGTCGAGAATATTATCGGCAGGCGCGGCACTGTTAACATCTATTTTTAGAATTTTGCCAAAAAGCTTGTTCAGGTTCTGAGAATTATTGTTCGGATCGCCAATGTCTCCCCTTGATCCCGGGCCATTGTCGCCGGTAGAAATGTAAAGATATCCATCCTTGCCAAACGCCAGGTCGCCACCACGATGACCCGCCGCTACGTCTTCATAAGGAATCGTAAGAATTTGTAATTCGGAATTTTCGTCCGCTTTATCTGCATTGCTGACGGACCGATTGAAACGTGATATCTGTACGTGCGGGCTGTTTTTGACGACATACATCACATAAAAATAGCCTGAGGTTTGGTAGTTAGGAGCGAATACGAAACTGTAAATTCCGGCCCAATCGGGGTCGTTTATCTTGCTGCTGATGTCCAGAAATGGCTCGGGAAGTAATGTTCCATTTTTCACTATTTTGATCTTGCCGCCTATTTCCCCGACGAATAGCCTTGAGTCATAAGCATTAGTAACTTTTACAGGCCTGGTAAAACCAGATATAAAAGATTCGATTACAGGATTAGGCTGAGCAACTGCTAAGTTTCTATTTTGAAATAACAATAATAGGGTAAGTAAAGTCGGGCAAAAGGTTCGGCTCATAAGGAAGTGTGCGGGAAGTTTGTTTATTTTTGATTGTGCCTCCAATATTTGTAAAGATAAAAATTTTGATTTACTGTATCCTGTTGATTTACAAATAGAAATCGAATTTTGAGTGCGGATATGTAATTTTCATTCCCGGTTCAAGTTATTTAAGACCAATGTGAAAATTATCAGTGCCAACTGATATATACGCGAATTTTGTACGGTTGATAATCAAAAATTTATTATTAAATCTCTTTCCATGCGGGTCATATTACTTTTCGCTTTATCATTGTCAACCTCTGTTTTAGTGGCTCAGCATGCGTTTCGGGTCGTGCCTTTGGGTGTCAAAGGTGGCATCGACGAGCAAAATTTATCTGCATATCTGATCGCGCCCTCCGGGCAAGATCAATTCGTAAGCTTGGACGCAGGCACTTTGTTTACGGGTGTGAAAAAATCCGTATCAAACGGGGCAATCACCGGACCTCCTGAAATTTTCTTAAAAAACAATGTCAGGGCCTACCTTATTTCTCATGCCCATCTCGACCATATTTCCGGTTTGATCCTGAATTCTACGGACGATATTCAGAAGGAAATTTATAGTCTTCCGAAATGCCTCGAAATCATTAAAAACCACTACTTCAACTGGGAGAGCTGGCCTAATTTCGGGAATGATGGAAATGCGCCGGTTTTGAAAAAGTATCAGTATTATGCACTGAGTGTAGGCAGGGAAGTCAGGATTGAAAATACAGAAATGTTTGTGACGGCATTTCCACTAAGTCATTCTGCCCCTTACGAGAGCGCGGCATTTCTTGTCAGGGCGGGGAATAAGTATGCCTTGTACTTTGGTGACACCGGACCTGACCAAATGGAAAAGAGCAATCGAATAAAACAAATATGGGAAGTTGCAGCTCCGTTGATTAGAAACGGTAATATGAGTGGAATTTTTCTTGAAGTGTCGTATCCTGATGAGCAGCCTGACAGTAAATTGTATGGGCATCTTACTCCCAAATGGTTTATGAAGGAAATGGAAAATCTTTCAGAGGGTGTCGGTAGCGACAATATGAGGGGTTTGAAGGTGATCGTAACGCACATTAAACCAACCGGAGAAAACGAAAAAACAATCCGGCGACAGCTACTTGAGGCGAACTCTCTTCGCTTGAACCTGATCTTCCCCGAACAGGGTGTGGGCTTTGATCTGTAAAATGCCGTTCAATCAATTTTACCGAATCGCATAGCCTCTTAGTTGCTAAGGCAAGTATTTATGCTATCCTTGTCAAATGTGATCGGGTTTAGCTGTAAATAATTGGTTTTATGAGGTATTTGTTATTGGTAGTCAGTTTGCTGCCATCCTTTTGTATAGCACAGTCGATAAGCGACCAAAAATTCGTGCAGGAGGTGGTGACTTTACACATGTCGAAAGACGGGTTGCCGGAGGGTAAAATAGATGAAATTCGGCTCGTGAGGGACCAGCCATTCGCGGTGGTCGGGAAATCGAATTTTGAACTGCAAGACGGTAAATGGAAGGCTGCAAATATTTTCGTGCAGCCCGAAGCGACACCGAAGCTTCCGGTTATATCTGGATGTAACGTGCTTTCGGTGGTTTCTTACAAAAATGGATACGCAATCGGGTGTGATAAGGGGCTTTATTTTTATGACAATCTCAAAAAAATTACCCGGGTTTTTCCGGCAAATGAAAAATATAATTGGTCACTAAGAAATGTATCGGCGCTTGTTACAGACAGCAAAGGGAGGCTCTGGTTTGGATCTGAGGAAGGAGTAGGATGTCTGGAAGGGCAAACTTGGAAGCTATTTACCGGCAAAGAAGGGTTGCCGTATAATAAATTTACTTGTGCTGCTGCCGGACCTAACGGAGTTATTTGGTTTGGTACTGAAAAAGGAGCGATCGAAGTAGATAACGATTATTTCAAATACCGTTTCAGCAGACGCTGGTTGCCAGGCGATCGTGTGAATGACATTGTATTACAGAAAAATGGTACGGTTTGGATCGCAACCGACACAGGCATCAGCCAGATCACACCGTCAAAGATGTCTCTCGAAGAAAAGGCCAAGTTTTTTACTAAACAAGTTGAAGAAAGGCACAATCGGATGGGTTTCATCGCTCAGAGTCATTTAAAGGAGCAATTTAATGTAGCTTCTTCGGAAGTCGCCATTTCAGACAATGACGGGATGTACACTTCAATGTATGGCGCCGCAAATGCATTTCGGTACGCAGCAACGGGAGATCCCGAGGCAAAGGCCCTGGCAGACAGAAGCTTTAAATCCTGCAAATGGCTGGTCGATATTACACACGAAAAGGGTTTTCCTGCCAGAGTGATTATTCCGGTAGACTGGCATGAGCCGGTAAACGAAATTTATAGCCGTGAGGCTAATTTGCGGCATCAGAAAAATGATCCGATGTGGAAGGATATTTACCCCCGTTTTCCAAAAAGTAAGGATGGCAAGTACCTGTGGAAATGTGATACGAGTTCCGACGAGTTGGCCGGTCACTTCTTTTTTTATGGGATATATTACGATCTGATTGCCAAAACCGAGGAAGAGAAACAAGCAGTACGGGAGGTAGTAGGCGATATTATGGATCACTTCATCAGGCATGGTTATAAATTGGTGGACCATGACGGAAAAGTTACCCGTTGGGGCGATTATTCTCCTGAGTACTTCAAATCTGTTTATGGTTACGATCAACGCGGATTAAATTCCATGATGATGCTTTCATTTTTGAACGTAGCAAAGCATGTCACGGGTAACAAAAAGTATGATGAAGAAGCAAAAATTCTACGTGATAAATATGGTTATCACATATATGCAATGCATCCGAAAGAGTTTTTTCCGCCAGAAAACGTAGTTCCCTGGGATAACAACCTATGCCTTATGAGCATGTACGGCTTGATAAAATATGAAACTGATCCTTCTTTGTTATTGATGTACAGACAGTCGCTCGAAGTGGCTTGGCAACACATCAGCAAACAGAAAAATGCATTTTGGGACGCAATCTATGCTTCTCTAGCTAATCGGTTCACAGAACTGGTTGATCAAAAGACTTTTGAAAGAAAGGACTTGTTTCCAGAAAACCATCTTTACGCACCCAAAGTGGTCAAACACTTATATAGGGGGAGTAATAATCAGAGTTTTATACTCGATAATCTTCAGAAAATGCCGCTGGATCTGATCGGCTATACGATGGATAATACGCATCGGCTCGATGTTGTTTTTGATTCATCTCCCCTGCAAAACGTAAATATCGGCTGGCGATCAGATGGGTTTGCTTTGCCTGTGGATGAACGGGGACACGTACGGCAGGATAGAGATGGATTTGCTTTACTCGCTTCTGAGGGAGATGGACATGACGAACATGAAGGGACTTTCTTTCTGTTGCCTTATTACATGGCGTATTATCACGGACTGCTTGGGGCTAAGGCCAATTAAGAATGGAAAGTTGAAAGTTGAGAGTTGAGAGTTGAAAATGATGCATGTCAAATGGTCTTATCTTCGCTTTTGCTACCACAACTTTATGAGTCTAATAAAAATGAGCATTGAAGGAACCAACCGATCCTTTAATGCTCATTCGTTTTTTTAGCTTGAATGTAATCTATTTTGCAACAGGGTTGATCGGAATTTTTAAATCCGTGCCAAGTTCATCATTCATTCTTTTGATCAGATATGCAGATAAAAGGGGTGATGCTTCTTCGTGGTTTTGGTGAACGAAAAAGTAAATATTTTCGATGCCAGCTTCTATCCAAAGTTTCAGACGGTCAAACCAGTCGTCGAGACGTGTGTAATCCGAATCAACATTCGCTCCATTGTAGCGGATGAAGGCGGTTGGCGTGGTTAACCTCATATGTAGCAGATCTCTGCGACCAGCCGAGTCGGTGACAATGTGAGAGATGTTTTTCTTTTCAAGGACCTCATACAATTCTTCGCTGTTGAATGTGCCGTCGTACCAGCCCGTATGTCTTAATTCCAATGCCAGCGGAAATCCTGAAGGCCATTCTTCCAGATAGGCTTTCAGCACCTCCCAGTTTTTTGGCCCAAAATTATCAGGCATTTGTAAAAACAAACAGCCTAGCTTCTCCTGTAAATGCGCGATTCCGTCCAGGTATAAGTCCGTGGGTTGTTTAGCGTCCTTCAGACGTTTCCAATGGCTGATTCCCTGATGAAGTTTCGGAAAAAAACGAAATCCATCGGGTGTTTTGTTGTACCAGCTTTCAATGGTTTCTATGGGGAAATTATTGTAAAACGTGGCGTTCAGCTCAATGCTGTTGAACTGGGTGGAATAATAGCCCAATTCATCTTTCGTACCTTTGGGATAAAAGCTTTTCAGGTCGGCCTTGTTCCACTTCGCGCATCCAATGTAGATGTTTGGTTTGCCATCGGAAATAGATAATACATTTTTTGTATCGGCATGATCCGGAGGCAACGTAAAATCGATATCATCCGGGTTTTCTACTTTTCCGAATTTCATAGCTTGGAGTTTTAGATTGAGTTCAAAATGTTTACCACGGAGATAACGGAATTAGTTACGGAGTTTCACTGAGTTTAGCCTGCACCGGAGGACTTTGTGAAACTTTGTGATCGCCTTAGTGTGCTGGGTGGTTGAAAAATAGAAAAATATCAGCGTCCAAAATCATCCTGCACCCTCACAATATCATCTTCATCTGAAGGATTTTCGGGGTCGGTATGTTGCCAGATCTCTGCTACGATTCCCCATTCATCCACACCGACAAGGCGATGGCGTTCGCCTTTTTTTAGATCTATAACGGTTCCGATCGGTAACTGACGCATCTCTGTTTCATCGTCTGTGTCGCTGATCACAATACCTGCATTGCCGCCGATCACTTTCCATATTTCGGCACGACGGTGGTGATACTGCCATGATAGTCTTTTATTCGGAGCAACGACTAATATTTTGGGACTTAGTTTTTCATATCCTGCAAAATCTTCCAGCGACAGGTGCGGGAAAAAAGTAGAAATAAAGCTGGGCGCTTGCGCTTCATCTAAAACAAAAAAGCCGCCCCATGGCCGGGAATGATCCTTGCTTACAACCTCAAATCCTTGTTCATCGATAAACTGTTGCACATTTTCAAAAACGACGGCTTTTTCGGTATCCGACGGGAATGTTAAAGACATATTGCTGAAGTTATTTTGTTGAAGTTCAAATTTAGTAAAATCAAAAAGGAAGAAGCAAAGTAATGAATTTATTATGTGAACCTTATCCTTATGAAAACAAAAAGATGCCCCGAAATGCTCGGGACATCTTTTCACTCGTTTCTGCTAATTTGTTATTTATCCCACCAAACCTTGGTAACAAAATCGTCGGGCAATGTAGCGCCTGTTTTGTAGTTTGGGTTACCGGCTACCTCATTGGTTGGATAGCGAAGTCTTACCGGGATCACACCACCAGTGACGTTTCCAGGGTAATTGGTCGGCGTAAGTTTTGGAAAGCCCGTTCTTCTCCAGTCTGACCATGCTTCCCACCAGTTGAAGAATTTATTAGCCCAAAGTTGCTCACCGATCATTTCCAGAGCTGGTTTAGTCACGCCATACGGATAGGTAGTAAGGTATGTGGCGACAGCGCCGTCAGCTACGGTTAACGTCGCATCGTAAGGCGTATACATTTGCATGGATGCCTTCACGCCAGCATCATAGTGCGACTTGGCGGTGCCGGTTATTCCAGTGCCTATTTTTCTTTCAATTGCTTCTGCCAGAAGAAGTTCCACTTCGCCGTAATTCATGATCATATATGGATCAGAATCCTGAAGCATTTTTACATTGATACGTGAATAGGTTTTCGAAACGTCAACGGTTTTACCTTCCAACTTGTCAAGCATGGCCTGATCATATCCGTTGGGCATTCCTTTTTGCAGCAAAGGATCCAAAACGGTAGGCGTGAAAGCGGCTGCGGTCCATTCACCGATACCACCTGTGATGATCATCAATCTAGGATCATCATCTGCCGTACTGGCCGGGTTAGTACCTTTAAGCCAGTTAATCATCGTTGCGCTTAAGTAGGAAGGCTGCCCGCCGTCACCCGGATCAAAAGCTCGCGAGATGCCGTTCTGGTTTACCCATTCACTTGGACCATCGGCCAACGGAATCCAAACATTATCCGCATTGCTTGTAAAAACGCCACCTGCTGCTGCTTTGCTGACATATGTTGCAGCCTTGGCTGCATCAACATTTGAGATGCGCATTGCCAGTCGAAGCATCAGTGAGTAACCCCATTTTTTCCATTTGGCAATATCACCCTTGTAAATGAAGTCAGCTGCCGCAAATCCTTCTGCCGGGTTCGATGCATTTAATGTTGTGGTTGCTTCATCAAGCTCCTTCAACAGATCAGCGTAAACTACATCCTGCGTATCATATTTAGGGAAAAATATACCTTCAGTACCTTTATTTGCCTCAGTATACGGTATGTTTCCATAAAAATCGGTCAACCTTGCAAAGCTGAAAACACGAATAATTCTGGCAGCTTGGCGCATGTTGATATACTTTCCTTCAGCAAATCCACCCTTCCCCGACTGTTTGAGGATTTCAGCAATGTTTTTCAGCTGATCATTATAAGTGAATTCGAAAGGCGCCGTATTTGTTTCAGCATTATTGGTATACTTATCGCCTGGAGCGATGCCACCGCCAGCATTGGCAAGCTGCTGAATTGCATATCCAAACATGCCGATGTTAGTACGCCAGTCGATATAACGGTTATCACCCGTACTACCATTCGAGGCAATTGCCAGCTCGGCAGTCGTAAAAATGAGGTTCAGGTTAATCTGATTGAGCGCCTGCGGATTAATATTCAGATCGTGCAATTCTTTTGTATCACATCCGGTCACCAAAACCACCGCAAGACCCCACTTTATATATTTTTTCAAATTTTTCATCATGATTTTAATTAAAATGTTGCTCTCAAGTTGAAACCGTAACTACGAGTAGAAGGAAAACCAAAATAGTCAAAACCCTGTGAGTTGCCGTTGGCATAAGTGGACTCAGGATCGATGTTAGGTGTATTCTTGAAAAGGATTGCCAGGTTACGACCCACAGCTGAAAAGGAAAGCGTTTGCAAAGGCGTCTTTTCCAGGAACCTCCTTGGGATTGAATAGCCCAATGTAAGCTGTCTCAATTTTACGAATGAAGCATCATAAAGGTACATTGTGGTAATACCATCCGTTTCGCCCCCCACAGATCCCCAATAGTTATAAGCTTCCTGAGGAGTCAGTGTTCTGTTAATGGCTTTGTATTCAGTTCCTTCAAGTGTTACCCCGTTTACTGTAATCGGTGCTTCTCCCTGACGACCCTGTAACGAGCGTTTACTTAGTCCCCATTGATCCAGTCTCATGTTTGTTCCTGAAAGAATATCACCGCCAACTTTAAAATCAACCAGGAAGGAAAGGTCAATTCCCTTGTAATTAAATGTATTCGTCACGCCTCCTGTTAACTTGGCTATACCATTACCAATTACCTCGTAACCCGCAGATCCAACAGGACGTCCGTCGCTGTAGAACATCGGTTTTCCGTCCGGAGATAATTTCTGAACGCGACCCGTAATCATACCAAACGGCTGGCCGACAATGTTTTTGATATAAGCATTTCTGGTACGGGGCTCATCCATTACCAGCTCATTTGTGCCTTCGATCAGCGATTTTACCTTGTTGTTGTTTTTGGCAACGTTCACTGTTACGTCCCACGTTAAATTATTGGTTTTCAGAGGAGTTGCCGTTAAAAGTAATTCCAGACCCCTGTTCTGCAGTTTACCAAGATTCACGGACGTACTGCCGAAGCCGGATGATCTTGAAATGGTTGCATTCAAAATATCATCCGAAGTTTGCTGATCGTAGTATGTGAAATCAACACCCAGTTTATTATTAAACAAACGGAAATCGATACCGATTTCGGTTTCTGTTACCGTCAACGGCTTGAGATTGGGGTTCGGAATGTTTCCGCCATTTCCCATCGCTTGTGAGAAGGATGCCATTGGATATCCCAGGTGAGGGTTACCATTCAAAGAGTAGGTCAGGTTTGTCTGGTAAGCACCGATTGTTGCATTACCCACCTGCGCCCAGGATGCCCTGACCTTACCATAAGACAGCCAGGAAGGCAGCCCTTTGATTGCATCTGAAAACACAAAACTCGCGCCCAATGACGGATAAAGAATGCTGTTTGTTGCCGGATTTAGCACCGAAAACCAGTCATTCCGCGCAGTGGCCGTAAGGAACAGGTAGCCGTCGTAAGAAACTTCCGCCGATCCAAGCAGCGAATTGATTCCGTATTCATCAGGCGAATAATCCCATGATTTACCTTTTACGTTATTCAAAGCGTCAAAGAACTGCACGTTGAACCCATTACCGTAAATGTTCACGTAGTCGTACTTTCTTCTCATCCTGTTTCCGCCTGCGAAAGCATTCACGCCTATCTTGCCAAACTCTTTGTTAAACCCTAATGTGTATTCCATATTCACCTCAGACACGTTCCAGGTTCCCATGCTCCTGGCACCGCCGCGCTGATAACCTGTTCCTTCGGGTGTGAGGCTTTCTGACCGGCGTGAATATTTATCCATACCAACGCGTCCCTGCAGGAAAAGCCAGTCTGTAATCTGATATTTAAGCTGACCGGAGGTAATGATCCGGTTCTTTTTGTCAGACTTAATGAATTGATATGCAGTCCAGTAAGGGTTTTGCCCCCAGTTATTGTTGGCTTGCTGAAATTCTTCTCCGACTGATTTTCCCCAAAGGCTTAAGCTGGCGGCGTCTGTACCTGCTGCAATTGCTCCCGGCTTGTTTGGATCTCCATAATAATCCAGCACGTTGTAATCACCTGGAATTCTCCAAAGTGCCTGAATCGCATTTCCGGGTGAGTCGGATACATTTGGACGGTTCTTCGCCTTCTCTTCGGAGTACAAAACCTTAGCATCCAATGTAAGTCTTTTGCCAAATTTAGAATTCGTAGATAAGGAAATGTTTACCCTGTCAAAACCGGAGTTAGGGATAACTGTGGTGCTATTCAAATTGGTTACAGAGGCGCGGAAGTTTTGTGTATCACTTCCTCCTGAAAAAGCAAGATTGTTTGTGAAGGCGTGACCCGTTTTCAGGAATCTGGAAAAATTATCTCCTGCGTAAGAATAAGGATGCATTTTGCCATTGAAACCCATCACCTGGCTACCATCAAATTTAGGGCCCCAAGAGTCATCGCCCCATTCGTATGCCTGGTTTTGGTTCGTTGCTTTTGATGCAACTTTATCCACGTAAGAACCACTTCCATATGAATGTTGCAGATCAGAAAGGTCATTTACTTTCTCGAATACATAGTTCGATCCGAATTCCACACCAACACCTTTTCTTTTTGTTCCACGTTTCGTGGTGACGTTAATGACGCCATTGGAAGCTCTCGATCCGTAAAGTGCTGCTGCATTGGCACCCTTTAATACGGTAATGGATTCAATATCGTCGGGGTTAATACTGGACAATCCGTCACCTTCATCCGAACCACCCCAAAGACCGGCCTGTCCGAAGTTATTGTTATCCATGGGAATACCATCAATTACATACAAAGGCTGGTTATTGCCTTGAAGTGACTTATTTCCGCGAATGATCACCCTTGAAGATCCTGCGGGACCGGAGGCGATTTTGCTCACATTGACACCCGCTACCCGGCCAGCCAGGGCATTGCCAAGATTAGCTTCGCGTGCTTGTGTAAGGTTACTGCCACCCACTTCGGTAATGGAATATGCCAGTGCTCTTTTATCTCTGCTGATACCCAAAGCGGTAACAACTACTTCGTTCAATGCAGTCGCTTCTGGTTTGAGCGCAATGTTAATAATTGAGGCATTTACGACGATTTCAGCGGGATTGTAGCCGATATAACTAAATGTAAGCGTCTTGCCTTTTTCAACACTTATGCTGTAATCTCCTTTGTCGTTGGTAGTTGTTCCCTTTGTGGTTCCCTTAACAACGACGTTCACTCCGGCTATTTCTCCACCGGAAGCCTCGGTCACTTTTCCTGATACCGTCATATCCTGTGCGTAGCCGGTGAAGCTAAACAGGTAGAACAATACCAAAACGATAATCAGTACATTTCTTTTCATAGAGTTGTTGTTTTAATCATTGGTTAATTCAAGTAGAAAATTGGAACATTTAAACTAAAAAAATTTATAAAATAGTTTATTCAAATATACTAAATGTGGGTACAGATAATTATAATCATTTTTTATCTTAAAATAACACATTTTCGGCATTTGGGGATTATTTTGATCGCAGGAGGTTACATTTTAACAATTGACAAACCACAACGTTAACATACCGCGTGCACCTGCACATCGTAGCTAAGGCGGTAAAATGCAATTTTGGAGGTGTTGCTTTTCAGCTGTTGAGTGACAATTTGCTCCGGCCTGCCATGCTTCTCATGCAGCGGTTACATGGTATTTTTTTAGCCAAAAGAATGCATTTGCCAATAATGGCTTAGAAAACTGTCAAGATCATAATGCTTCAATTTTGTAGAATATTTACTAGCGATGACATTCGTTATGTGTTTTGCTTTTTAACCAATATTGTGGCATGGGAAGCGGTGTTTTGGGAAGAAACCGGAAATTCATCATGTTTCATGTATTTCAATTCGCAGTTATGATACTATCCTATCATTTGCAATTTCAATTTTTTTCTGAAAAAACAGTTTTGATATATATATCAAAGGGCAGAGTTTAGTTTTTATATCTTTTCGTAGTATATTAAGGACTATTTTGTGGATTTTCTCCCTGGAATTATAAAATTTCATTGGGAAGTTATTGACACATATCGCACTATATCATAATAATAGATAATCACCTAACTTCTTAAAAACTGAAATGAGTGAAGTATATCGGGAAATTACCCCGCTTACGCAGTACGACTGTTTCACAGTGTTCTCCCGAAGAAAAACCGAGTTCGACTTTCCATTACACCATCATGAAGAATTTGAATTAAATCTGATTTTGGGGGGTAAGGGTGTCAAAAGAATCGTTGGGGACCATACCGAAGTAATTGGAGACGTAGAGCTGGTGCTGGTGGGTAACAACATACCTCATGGCTGGTTTACACATCATTATGAATTGAAGGATGGGGCCGCTGAGATTCAGGAAATTACGATTCAATTTCACCAGGATCTGTTTGATGAAAAATTTTTAAAGAGAAATCAACTCTATTTTATCAGGTCCTTAATGGAGAAGGCGTCCAGGGGAGTGGTTTTTTCTGAGGAGACGATCAACCGGATTTTCCCCCGATTGCTAAGCCTTACCGAAAAGAGTGGCTTCGATTCGGTACTTGAACTCATGTCAATCCTGCATGATCTTTCGATTTCACGGAATATGCGCACCATTTCCAACAGTACGTTTACGGACGAACGGATCAATTATAACAGTCGACGCATTGAAAAGGTCTTTGCGTTCTTTAAGGATAATTATCATAAGAATATTACCCTGGAGGAAGTGTCCAGGATGGCTGGAATGACCGAGGTGTCTTTCAGTAGATTTATCAAAAAGCGGACAGGTAAAACTTTCGTTGAGAGTCTTAACGAAATCAGGTTGGGGAACGCATCACGGATGCTCATTGATACGACCCAAACGATCGCGGAAATCGCTTATAAATGTGGGTTCAACAACCTGTCTTACTTCAACAGAGTATTTAAAGCCAAAAACGGGTGCACGCCAAAGGAGTTTCGTGACAACTACTCCGGTGCCCGAACTTTCATCTGAGGTGTGCTGGCAATTCCAAACGGGTTATTTTAATTGATCAAAATGTTTACTTTCGACTTTTCTGCATGCTCGTTTTTGCCTTAATTTAGGCTATGGTAAGAATATTCTATAAAGAGGGGCGGCTTATCAGGCGCGAAAACGATATTCGGGAGCTGGGTAAAGTGAAAAATCTGGTATGGGTGGATTTGCAATCTCCTTCGCCAGAAGAGGAAGAATGGGTGGAGAACAAATGCGATATCAGCTTTCAGACACCACAGGAGATCGTGGAAATTGAAAGTAGTTCGCGTTTTTTCGAACAGAACGACACCATTAATGCCAACTCAAACTTTCTGAAGATAGACAAGGATGGATACGAGACCTATCCTGTTTCTTTCATTTTGCACCAGAATGTTCTTTTTACCTATCGTCGTGGCGACTCAAAGACTTTCGCGGATACTGTTAAGAAGATGAAAGTGAGCCCCGACACCTTTCAAAATGGTGTCGATTTTATGCTGATGCTCCTAGAAACCCGCATTGAAGCCGATGCGGATTCATTGGAAGGTATTTCCAGGGATATTTCGGCGATCAGTAAGGACCTCACCCATGAGCAGAAAGCGAGGCAGGAGGTTTTGATCAGGATCAGTGGATTGCAGGAAATTACGATGATGCTTCGTGAAACCAGTATAGACAAACAGCGTGTTCTTTCAGGCATTTTGAGAAGTCAATATTTTCCGGAAGACAGGAAGGAGCATTTGCGGATTATTCTCAAAGACATCAGTTCGCTGCTTGAATACACCACTTTTAACTTTGAACGGCTGGAATACCTTCAAAATACATTTATGGGTTTGATCAATCTTGAGCAGAGCCAGGTGATCAAAATCTTCACAGTCGTGACAATCATTTTCATGCCTCCCACATTGATCGCCGGGATATTTGGAATGAATTACAATCACATTCCCACCACAACCGAGCCATGGGGTTTTTGGGTATCGCTATTTCTGATGGTGTTATCCTCATTGATCGTGCTCTGGTTCTTCAGGCGGAAAAAATGGATTTGATTATCTGCCGGTTTAAGTAAAATGGAAAAAGCCGGTTTTGTGCGAGATAAATTATTTAACAATCCATTAGCAAGCAATTTTAATTCATTTCATGTTGCCGGAAATCGATAAGCTTCATTTTGGAATAGCGGATCAAGAGGAAGATTTGTTACAAATTCTCGCCCTGCAGAGGCTAAATCTTAAAAGTGAAATTTCAGAGCAAACCAAGACAGAGCAGGGCTTTCTGACAGTCAACCACTCCATGGAGGAATTGCTGAATATGCAAAAGTCGACACCGCAGATCGTGGCAAAATATCAAGGCCAGGTGGTTGAGTTTGCTTTGGCGATGTTACCCGAATCAGGCAAACTGATCGCAGATTTAAAACCCATGTTTGTTATACTTGATTCTTTGAGCTGGAAAGAAGTATCGCTCCTGAATTCAAAATATTATGTGATGGGTCAGATTTGCGTGGGAGAGGATTTCAGAGGGAAAGGGGTGTTTGACCAATTGTATGAAACACATCGGACGGTGTATCGCGAGGGCTACGCCCTTTGTGTTACTGAGATTTCGACCAGCAACTTTCGTTCGCAAAGAGCGCATGAAAGGGTGGGATTTCGCACGATCCACAAACATGTTGACCACGTGGATGAGTGGAATATCGTGGTGCGGGAGTTTTAGACCGGGTTACTCAGGTAAAATGCACCTCTCAATCTTTTAAAGAAATTCTTGATAAGCACCCAGCGTGGGACTACCGGTTCTTTCAATGGTCCATCAAACAATTCTCCGCGACGTAAATAATAGCGTCCCATGGTGCCACAGGTCGTTCGCCATTTGTTGATAAACATGTAATAGCCATTGTTTTTCTTGACACGCTTCACCGAAAGCGACCCGAAATGATAGACCCTGCTCTCACTCACACCTTTAAAGTGTCGCACACCTATTTTCCATAATTTCATAGAGAAGTCAGGATCCGAATACATACCGGGCGAGAATTCGATGCTGTAACCGCCCACCAGATCCCAAATTTCCTTGTGTACAATATTTGGAGGCCACGTCGCTCCCTGCCAGTCATGTATCGGCAATTTGTCAAATTCCCTTAACAGATCAGCTTCCCTGAAGCTGGAAATGTCTTTTCCATAGTCCTTCTCTATTGAACATTTACTTTGAGCGCGCGCTTCAATTGCCGTTCCTGAAATGAAAAAGTAATTGTGTCCTATTCTTAATATTTCCTCATAAAGTGCTTGGTCCCAGCCGGGGCAAACGTACATATCGTCATTGATGTAGAGAATATAGTCTGTCAGGGCCAGCGATGCCGAGGTATTGAGGGCATAACAAACACCCACGTTTTTTTTACTTACTGAATAATCAATATCGGTTTGGGTTTTGATCCATTCAAGTGTTCCGTCTTTTCCTTCATTTACGTGAACAATGATCTGATGCTTGTAAACCGAATTTTCTCTGATACTCCTGATGCACAATTGCAGATATGCGAGATTATTCCAGGACGGAATCAGGATTGAAAACTTGGTATCACTACCCTGGGATCGCCTTACTGTAATGATGTTTTCTTCGGTCATGAGTGAGAGTTATATTGCAACGCCAGTATTACAGCTTGATTTTCTTGTTTGAGTCGAGCGCATTATTCAATTTTTACAAACATTTTCAAACAAAAAAGTATTCTCCGTAATTCGTTCCTTTTTTTGTACGCAGTGATTTTGTGACGATGTTTCAGAAACGCAGCCATTCTCATAAAGTTTTTACGAAGAGAAAAATCCTCATAACTTTTGACCAAAGTGTAAAAAAACTGCTTTGCTTCTGAGAGGTGTGCAGGACACTTTTTGTACATCAATCTTATTCTTTGCCTTTTCAACTCGTCCCTTTCCTCCTTGGTTTTTCTCTTTTGTGGAGTAGCTTTTGCACCACCTCCTGTAACACCGATCACATTGTTCTCATGTTGACGGTACAATACCAGCACCTGGTCTACAAACTTCATAGGGCCGGTAAATGTGGACACAAAGCCAATCCAAAAGTCGTGCGTCACCATGGGCGGCCAGGGCAGGCTTTCCACGACTACCTCCCTTTTTACGATCATCGCGTGTCCGGAGGCTGTACCACCAACGGTGTAATTGATCGGACTGGCAAAGTTCTTTAAGTTTTTGAGGTCTGTGAGTTTAATTCCCAGACTTTTACCGTTTTCATCGATCAGTTCGGAGTTGCAATATATCAATGGATGATCCTTGCGCTCCCGCATCAGGATCTCTATTTTTTCAGGAAGCCAAATGTCATCCTGATCGCTCAGCGCAATGTAATCGCCGCTACTCAAAAGCACTCCCCGTTCAAAATTTTTAAGGAAACCTATATTCCGCTCTGACGGATGAAGTCGAACGCGATGATCTGTAATTGCATACTCCGTAACTATCGAAATTGTGTCATCCCGGGATGCGTCATCGACAACGATGATTTCAATATTGGGATATGTCTGATCGATTATGCTTTGCAGTTGCTGCCTTAAAAAACGAGCGCCATTGTAAGTTGCGATAACCACCGAAACCATTGGGTAAGACTCCAAAGCTATTAGCGACATGGCTTCGTGATGGCTTGTGAACGGAAAGTGGCTGGCATGATTGCTTGTATACTAATGGTTTGAGTTTTTTTGGGATCCGGCAGGGTCTTTTGCTGATTTAATTAAACCTTTCAAGTTTTGCATTAAATCGGGTCTTAAATGTAAATCAACGGGCTTCTTAAAATCACTTTATTGCAGAATGGACCTTTAAAATGACCGGTATATATCCCACTAACCGCATTAAATTCCAGATCAATGCTTATGGCAAAGTTAAAGTAATATTTAAAAGAATATTTCTAAATAAGAATTCAATTTGATTCGATTCTCCTTGAAATTTACGTGCAAAGGGCGTAGTTTTGTTTTCCTTCGATGTCATCTTAAGTTAGTAAGAAAGGGTACCATTTAATCTCATCGCACGCAACAATTAAACTCAATTATGTCACAAGAAGTTATAAAGCCAGGGAACCTTGCCCAGGAACCCCTGCTGGTGGAGGATCCTTTGCGTTTTGTGTTATTTCCCATTAAGCATTCCGATATCTGGGAGATGTATAAGCGCCACGAAGCGTCGTTCTGGACAGCAGAAGAAATTGATCTTTCACAGGATCAAAAGGACTGGGAGAATCTGAATGACGGAGAACGCCATTTTATTTCTCACGTTCTGGCTTTTTTTGCAGCTTCAGACGGAATTGTAAATGAGAATCTCGCGGTTAACTTTTTGAGTGAAGTTCAATATGCGGAAGCGAAATGTTTTTATGGTTTTCAGATCGCCATGGAAAACATTCACTCGGAAACGTATTCGTTGCTGATTGATACATACATCAAAGATCCTACCGAAAAAGACCATTTGCTGCGCGCTATTGATACAATTCCCTGTGTTCAGAAAAAGGCAGAATGGGCATTGAAATGGATCAACAGTCCTATTTTTGCCGAGCGTATCATTGCTTTTGCTGCTGTTGAAGGTATTTTCTTCTCGGGTTCTTTCTGTTCAATATTCTGGCTGAAGAAACGTGGATTAATGCCGGGACTTTCTTTCTCCAACGAATTGATTTCCCGCGACGAAGGTCTTCATTGTGAATTTGCATGTTTGCTTTACACCAGGCATATTGTCAATCAGTTGCCTCAGGAACGTGTTATCGAAATTATGATGGATGCGGTGCAGATCGAGAAAGAGTTTGTCAGCGAAGCATTACCTGTATCTTTGATTGGTATGAATGCTGAGCTGATGAAGCAATATATTGAGTATATCGCCGATTTCTGGCTGGAAAGATTAGGCTGTCCAAAACAATTTGGTTCTGTGAATCCATTCGATTTTATGGAACTGATATCATTGCCTGGAAAAACCAATTTCTTCGAAAAGCGAGTGGGTGAGTATCAGAAAGCAGGCGTAATGAGTGGTGTGAAGGATAAAGATTCAGGACATAAAATCTCGTTTGATTCTGATTTTTAAAGCATTTAGCGAGCCACAACGACGAAAAGCCACGAAGGTTGCATCAATTTAACTTAGTGCCTTTCGGCCCTGGTAGCGGTATTGATCAAAAGAAGTCACCGATCATTTTCCAAACCAGATCGCTTTCATATCCTTTCATCATGGCAAACCTTGCAAGCTTTTGTTTTCGTTTGAATAAATCAGGCTCTTTTCCATCGAGAAGAGCCTTTTTCTTTGTCAATAAGTCTTTAAGGCCCGAAACATAGGCATCGTCGCCTATCTCGGTCATGCCTTCCCGGATGCTGTAGTCACTCAGGCCGCGGCGATTGAGTTCCTGCTTAATTTTGAGTTTGCCCCAACTCTTCATCCGGAACTTACCTCCGGCATATGTTTTGGCAAACCTTTCTTCGCTGATGTATTTCTGTACGATAAGCTCTGCTACAATTTCGTCAGCTTCTTCACCCCACACATTCCACTTTTGCAAACGCTTCTTTACTTCGTCCTGAGTTCTTTCCTGATAGGCACAATATGCAGCTGCTTTTTGGAGAATGAGACGATCCATCGATTTTTTATTTTTTTTAACAATGCAAGATTAAAAATAAATAGGGAGAAGAGGTGATTGGTTTTTGATATTAAATTAACTTGGTGCCTCATTATCCATTAACGCGCGCATCCTAATTCCCGCACATCATGTTTTTAGAAAGACGTTCCTTTTTGAAATTTCTGCCGGTTCTTTCAGGCATTCCTTTCTTTTCTCATATAAAAAAAACTTCGCCACCCAAAATCTCGCTTAGGATAATTGTGGCTTCAGATGGTCATTTTGGCCAGCCAGATACGGATTATAAGTCTTTTCACGCAGAATTAACGAATTGGGTTAATCATGAAAAGGTCCAAAAGGGTGTAGATTTTATGGTCTTCAATGGCGATCTCATTCATGATGATCCGACTTTGCTTTATGACTTCAAAACGACCATCAGTAATCTGCGGATGCCTTACTACGTAACCCGTGGAAATCATGATAAGGTGGGACTGGATGTATGGCAAAGCATGTGGGGGTATCCTACCAATCACAGCTTCGTGAACAAGGACTATGCGTTTATTTTAGGCGATACGTCCAATGAAAAAGGAGAATATATTTGTCCGGATGTGAGCTGGCTAAAGGGCGAGCTCGCAAAATATGCGGCTAAAAAAGGTATTTTTATCTTCCTTCATATTACTCCTGAAAAATGGACCACGCACGGTATTGATTGCAAGGAAGTTACTGATCTGTTTGAACGAACACCCAACGTTAAAGGAATATTTCATGGCCACGACCACGATCAGGACGGTCAAAAATTAAAAGGCAAGAAGCCATACTTTTTTGACGGGCATTTTGGCGGAAACTGGGGCACGACCTACAAAGGTTACCGCGTGATTGAGATCAATGAAGACGATACCTGGCAAACATATCAATACAATCCAACAGCGGCGCCTGTGCTGAATAGTTTCAGCGGAAGGATTTAGGCAAAGGATCTGGTAAATCAATTTGTTTTACCAGATTCCTTTATATCTTCATTGTCGTAGTGCTTGGTCAATTACGGGTCAAGTCCAGCCTATTGCTATCCGTGAATCCGTAACAGATGTTTTGGTCGCTGGGCCTAACAAAAATATCTACATATCCTGTTGTGCGAAGGTAGCCATGAGTAATAACCGCATGGCCTCCCAGCACCACATATTTAGCGCCTTATTCGTTCAATAGGCGAATCAGATTTATATATTCCGGTTCCATTGGCTAAGGGCGGGTTAATGGGATTGGACTTATGAATTTCCCTGGCGTGAAGAATCAGTTTTAAGGCCGCATCCAACCTTTCCCGAGGACTTTTGGCTCCCCAGTATTCTTTATCGTAGGATGGAATATCCTCAAAGGATAAAGATTTTATAATGCGGTTCATGAAACAAAAATACAATTTATATTGCTCTAAGGCATTGCTGCATATTCGTCGGATATTTAAACCACTCTAATCAAATGGTTTTTCTTTCCTTTTGAAATCAGTATAAAGCGGTCTTGTAAGAGCGAAAAATCTGCTAGTGGCTGTTCCGCAGAATTGACTTTGTTTTTGTTAACGCTTACTGCATTTTGTTGAATGGCCCGCCTCGCTTCGCCTTTTGAGGCATAGATTTCTGACTTTGTCACAATCGATATCAGGTCGGTAATATTTGCACAATCCAGCCATTCCTGACGCGTGATTTCGGTTTGCGGAACGCCGTCAAAAACCGTATCAAATTCGTCAATAGCGATACTTTGCAGCGTTTCCAATGTGGCTTTTCCAAACAAAACATCGGATGCTTTAATCACCAGTTGAAAAGCATTTTCTGAATGTATCCTGGTCGTCAGCTCTTCGGCAAGCGCCTTTTGCATGATTCTCAGGTGAGGGGCTTCTGCGTGTGCTTTTTCGAGATCGAGAATCTCCTGTTGGTTTTTGAATGAAAATACCTTTAAGAAACGTGGGGAATCTTCGTCACTCTGATTGAGCCAGAATTGGTAAAATTCAAATGGAGACGTCCGGGAAGCGTCGAGCCAAATGTTTCCACCCTCACTTTTTCCAAATTTCGAACCGTCGGATTTAGTTAAAAGCGGCGTCGTTAACGCGTATGCTTTGAAATAACCTTCTTCATCGCCTTCCTTGCGACGGATCATTTCCGTGCCAGTGGTGATGTTACCCCATTGATCCGAACCGCCCATTTGAAGACGGACGTTTTTGTTTTTGTATAAATGATAAAAGTCGTAACCCTGCAAAAGCTGATACGAAAATTCGGTAAATGAAATTCCGGTTTCCAGCCGCTTCTTTACGGAATCTTTGGACATCATGTAATTGACGCTCAGGAATTTACCCGCTTCGCGCAAAAACTGGAGAAAGCCTATGTTCTTGAACCAGTCATAATTATTAACCATTTCGGCGGAATTCTCGCCACAATCAAAATCCAGGAATTGTTCGAGCTGTTTGCGTATTCCTTCCTGATTGATCCTTAATGTTTCTTCATCAAGAAAAGAACGTTCAGAGGCTTTAAATGATGGATCACCGATCATACCTGTGGCACCGCCGATCAGCGCATACGGTTTGTGTCCAGCCTTTTGAAAATGTACCAGTAGCATGATTGTTGCCAAATTTCCGATGTGCAACGAAGAAGCCGTCGGGTCGAAGCCAATATAACCCGAGGTCATTTCTTTTTTAAGCTGCTCATCCGTTCCTGGCATCATATCGTGCAACATGCCACGCCAGCGCAATTCTTCAATAAAATCAGTCTTCATTGGTATTCTTAATTGTCGTTATCATTTCAGACTCTCCGGCAATCCGTCAAATCGACCGCAAAGGTAAAGCTTATCGTTTCAAGTTTGGCAGGAAGAATAAAATTTGGCGATGAAAGTTATTGTGAGCAAAGTCTCTATTTTAGCATCTGTTCCGGCACTTCTTTCTTCTAACCTGGAAAAATGACAACAACACTTTTTACAAAAAGATATAAAATCAGGATCAGCGTTCAGCTCTTGATGTCTCTTTTTCTGATGGCTAACCAATGCTCGTTCGCTCAAACATCTGCATGGTATAATTTCAATGGGATGGCCTCATTGGAAATAAATTATATCAACAACACGAGGGCAAACATATGTAAAGTGTATTCTTACAAAATGTTTCCCGAAGAATACATTGATATAAAAGACACACTATCCTCAGGTTCAGGGATAAAGACTTACAAGATACCCGTGAGCTGGCCTCAAAAAGTGACGGTTTCCTTACCGGGAACTGTGCTGCCGATTTTGCTGGTACCGGGCGCTCATCTTGTATGCGTTGTTGATTTCTCGGACATAAAAAACGTGAGGTTTGAAACTGCCGACAGCCTTTCAATAATTAATGAATATTTGATGAAAAAGGAACTTCAAGGCTCTGCTTCTTTCAAAAACAAAAGGAGTGCAGCGTTCCAATCTGCCAAAGACTTAACCGCGTACAGCGTCATCATGAATGAGCTCTATAAAAAGGAAATGCAGTTTTTTAATCAGAATAAAGTTAAACTTCCCGGCTGGTTTCAAACCTTTGAATATTGGGACATCAGGTATGGTGATGCGATTTCCAGAATGAATATTGTTGGATCCATCGAACTTTCTGGTAAAAAGACGGAGCCAATTCCGGCTAAATATTACAGTTTTCTGGACTCCCTGCCAGTCAATAATGAATCTGCAAAAAACGTTGAGCCCTATTATTTATTTCTCTACGAGCTCTTTAATAAAAGGCTGAAAGAAAAAAAGTTTGCCGAGTGTAAATCAACGGATTTTCTTCCGTTTCATATTTGTCAGGCTGAAATGGAATTATCAAGAGATGTTCAGGATGTGTATAAAGCGTGGTTCATTCAGCTCGTTTTCGTTCACTACAAGAAGGATGTAGCAAAAGAATACATAAAACAAAATGCCAGCATCTTTGCTGATCCGATCTGGCTGGAAAAATTGCAGATATATTTTAGAAGCAAAGAGAAATTTCTTACAAAAAATATGCCGGCGCCTAATTTCGCTTTAACCGATTTGAAAGATTCGCTAACAACTCTAAAGGAACAAAAAGGAAATGTCGTGGTGCTTTCTTTCTGGTATGCAGGATGTAAGCCTTGTATCGAGGAATTTCCCTTAGAAAATGCACTGGTGGAGAAATACAAAAACCAGCAAGTCAAAATAATAAACGTTTGTGTAAACACTACAGAAGAAAACTGGCGTAGATACAGCGAACGCTTCGGATTGAAAACAATAAATTTATGGGCAAATCCACAATGGGAGAAAACGGTGATCGAAAAATATGCTTTAACCGAATTCCCGAGATATGTTTTGCTCGATAAAAATTTGAATACGGTGGAAATCAATGCTGAAAGGCCCAGTAGTGGGCTGGAAAATCAGATAATAACTTTGCTGAACAAGTAGATTTAGCGGATAAATAAAATCAATTATAAAGTCACTCATCATCATGCTAACAAAACCGTGCACACTTCTTTTTTTCTTTTGTCTTTATACCGGGATCACGTTCGATGCCAGAAGCCAGACTACTTATTGTAATCCGATGGACATCGATTACAAGTATAACTTTGAGCAGCTAAACGAAAATGTGTCGTACAGGTCAGGAGCCGATCCGGTGATTATCAATCACAAAGGTGAATATTTTATGTTTGTCACCATCCAAGGAGGTTACTGGCATTCGAAGGATATGCTCAACTGGAAATACCTGACCGCCAATCGTTGGCCATTTGAAGACATGTGCGCTCCGGCTGCTGTTTCAGTACATGATACACTTTTCCTGTTCCAATCCACTTTCGAGTCGCGACCTATTCTTTATTCCGTAGCACCGGAAAAAGGGATCTGGGAATTTTATAATCGCTGGACGCCGCGTCTGCCAAAAGACATCGGTCCCTGGGATCCGGCGCTTTTTTATGATCATGATACGGATAAATGGTATATGTACTGGGGTTCGTCCAATGTTTATCCGATTTTCGGAGCGGAACTTGATCACTCGAAAAAGCTTGCTTTTAAAGGTCAGTACAAGTCCATGTTTTGGCTCAATCAATATGAACACGGCTGGGAACGATTTGGCCCTAATCATGCTGATCCGTTCAAACCTTTTACCGAGGGCGCATGGATGACCAAACACAATGGCAAATATTATCTGCAATATGGAGCCCCGGGCACAGAATACAACGTTTATGCCAATGGTACTTATGTGAGCGACGACCCGCTGGGGCCGTTCACTTACGCGTCATATAATCCGGTGTCATATAAGCCGGGAGGATTTGCAACCGGAGCCGGGCATGGAAATACTTTTCAGGACAATTATGGTAATTACTGGAATACCGGTACATCCTGGATCGGGCTCAACTGGGCGATGGAACGCAGATTGGTTCGATACGCCGCTGGTTTTGACAAAGACGGGCAGATGTTTGCAAACACACGTTTCGGAGATTTTCCTCATAAAATGACGACGAAAAGTTGGGTGGGAAAGGGAGATGAATTGTTTACAGGATGGATGCTGCTATCTTACAAAAAACCCGTAACTGCTTCTACGACGCTTGATACGATGTCTGCTGCAAAAATAGCGGACGAAAACCCAAGAACTTTTTGGGCCGCACAGGAAAACAAACCGGGTGAAACATTGACTATTGACTTGCAGACCGAGCAGGAAGTGAAGGCGGTTCAAGTTAATTACACAGATTATAAATCCGACATTTTTGCGAACGATCCCAATAAGGTTTATACACAATTCAAAATTTACACTTCAGTTGATGGTAAGAAATGGGATCTGGTAAGCGATCTTTCTAAGGAACCAAAAAGAGACAGACCATGTGCGTACGTTGAGTTTCCGAAATCCGTAAGAGCAAGATACGTACGCTACGAACATGGCTATGTTGCCTCTCCGAAACTTGCCATCAGTGAATTCAGGATTTTTGGCAATGGCTTTGGCAAAGTGCCGGAAACACCCAAAATGTTCACCGTAGTACGTCAAAAAGATGCCCGTAATGCGGACCTCACCTGGCAGAAAGTTCCGGGAGCTATCGGTTATAATGTTCTATGGGGAATTGCTCCTGACAAGCTTTATCAGACCTACCAGTTTTGGAATGATGAACCCAATACATTTGAACTACGCGCTCTGAACGTTGGTGTGCCTTATTATTTCGCGATCGAGGCGTTTAATGAGAATGGAGTTTCGAAGATGAGTGAGGTGGTTGGGGTGAAGTAGCGGACGAGTAAATAGGGCTACTGCCAAAACCAATCTAAGGCAGATAAAAATTGTCGGAGGCTTTTCGATCTTTTAGAAGTCTGATCCCATTGTATATAGATTGGAGAGAAATAAGCCCTTATCCAACCCATTTGGACAATAGAAAATCATGATAGAAATGAATCTGAGCATAAAGGCTTATTACGTAAAATGGTAGAGCAACATACTGGAAGTAAGGGTGAAATCTCATAAAGGCTATATTGATAAAAAATGCCACGTAAAAAAGGGCCACATAATGACGATAAACGCCCGTAATATAAAGGCCAAGGAGAGGAATTAGACCATAAAAGATAAGCGTCAATTTTTGGGGCTCAAAATCCCTGATCAGATAGATGATAAAGAGGAATGCAAACGGGGTACAGAGAAGATATCTGTTCAGGCTGGTGATATTTGTATTGTCCATGTAACTTTGTGTAAAGCATGTGCTTATAATGGTAGTCCCGGTAATATATAAGCATGAAAAAATCAATGCAGCACCCATCCCCCATTTACTTTCGGTGTTCGAGTCCTTTTTAAAATACATCGAATAAACCTTTTTGCAAAGGCAGGACAGTGCCAGTACGCCAAGACAAAAGGAAATTCCATCTAATTCCAATATTCTTCCGGGAGAATAAGTTGTAAGGGGGAAATGAGGAATGTGCCATTCTCTGCCCCAATATTTTTGGACTGTTAGAAAGTAAAACCATTTTCCGGTTTGAACGAACTGGATGGTGCTTGACACCGCCAGGCCGAGTAGGCAGGATAGGATGTCAAGTGTAATTTTTTTTATGCGCGTTACTATTCCTTCTTGGTTGTTACCCGTCAGGAATTCGGTAATCACAATGGCCGGAATGAAGATAAGCGACACAGATCTGATCATCGAAACCAAAAAGAAACCCAGCCTTCTGAGGTTGGGCGCATTGTTCTGGTATCCCTTTAAAATCACAGTGGAAAACGAAAAGAATAGGGCCTCTGAATACGGGACCCCCATAAATAATAGTGAGGGAATCGACAGTAAAATCAAAATTGACAAAACAGGCAAATCGTATTTCTTTATGAGAAAATAGACCGATGAAAAAAATATGAGCATGTTTAATAGACTCATGTATTGGGGAGTCAGGCCGAGAATCTTCCAGAAATATGGGAAAAATGGAAAGAATGCCAAATTACATGCGTCATTTGGTACGAAAACATACCCGTTTTTTAGAATCGAGAAATACCAATTTGCGTCCCAGTTTAATAGGTTTTGCTGGTTCGGAATGGCTGCGAATATACCATACCAGTTCATTAAGAAATATAAAGTGACTATAATGATACTATGTGCCAATATAGCAGTGAGGGTGGTATTCCTTAAATAGACTTTTATCATCCTATTGACGATCTCATGTTATAAAGTATGCTTGATTCTTCCTATCCATTGCCTCGGTTTTTGTGAAGTGTTCGTCCTTGTATTGTGGCCAATTGGCTGTTTTGAATGGGATTGAACTGCAATTCATTGCGCAACGGCTTATGACCGTCCCAGACTAAAACTACGAAAAATCTAACTCTGAATGGCTGATTGCGCGTAAACTATTTTTCGCCTGTAAAAAATACAATTCCCGCTTTGAGAATAGGTCTTACACAATTCAGATCATTTAACCGTATCGTACTGTTAAAATTATAGCGGAGCTCGTCAAAGTACTGTTTGATGTCGTTAAAAGTACTAGTATGCGCGGCCGCTACTTTTTTAGCGCTATCCACCGCCGCGGTGGCGGCAGAAGTGAAAACTTGATTGGGGCGGGTAAAAAAACACTTAAACAATTGAATTGGCAACGGCGAAGTCTTGTTTGTCGCTATCCTCTTTCCCACAAAAGCGAAGAATCCCCATAACTCAGAAACCTGTAATCCTTTTTCAAAGCTTCTGAATAGATTCGCTTCCAGTCTTTACCAACAAAAGCCGCAACAAGCAAGATCAGCGTAGAGCCTGGCTGATGATAATTGGTGATAATTGCTTTGCAAAGTCGAAATTTGTAACCTGGAAAAATGAAAATTTCGGTTTCGCCCACTATTTCGCTCAGTTTTTGTTTGTCCATGTACTCAGCTATTGCGGTTAATGATTGGGTAGCTGACGGGAGTTCATTTTCCTCGAAAGGGTAGGGATAGAGCTTTTCTATGAAAAATGACAGGGTTTCAGAACGAAACAGTTTTACGCCAAACCAATACAAACTTTCCAAAGAACGCAAAGAGGTTGTTCCAACGGGAATGATCATATTCACATTGTCGATCAGATCCTGGATCATTTGCCTGGAATAGACAACCTGTTCCGAATGCATTTTATGTTCGGTGACGGAATCTGCCTTGATCGGCTGAAAGGTTCCTGCACCCACATGCAGGGTCACGAAGGTTCTTTTAATGCCCTTTTGCTTTAAAGCAGAAAAGACATTTTCTGTGAAATGGAGTCCGGCGGTAGGAGCAGCCACTGCTCCGTTCTGGCGGGCATAAACAGTTTGATAAGTTTCTTTGTCGACTTCTTCGGTATCTCTTTTTAGGTAAGGTGGCAGTGGAATTTCACCCAAAACCTGAACAATATCCAGGAATGTATGTTCAGAATTCCAGGTAAGCCTAACCAAATTCTTCTCGTAGTCAGCGTATTCAGCTTCCAGGGGAATAATCTGGTCTTTTAATTTTAGCCCAGTCTGCAAAATGTCGCGCATTTTCCAGCGTTTTTTATTGCCGATCATACATTCCCAAACGCAGGTCCCCTTTACAAGCATTGCGTCGTTGATAACGGAAGTCGGTAATTCCGGATGAAGAAGGAGGATTTCTATAACAGCGCCCGTTTCCTTTTGAAAATATGCTCTTGCCGGAATTACTTTGGTATCATTGAAAACCAGAAGTGTGTCCTCTGGTAAATGGTCTGTTATCTGATAAAAAGTGTGGTGGTTGATTTGGCTGTTTTTGTAGACCAAAAGCTTTGACTGATCCCGGTTGGGATTTGGATAGCGCGCAATTCGTTCGTCAGGTAATTCATAGTCAAATTCCTGCAACTGTATTGATTCTGCCTGTTCTAACCAGTTACTTTTCATGTTTTTTTAGCTATCAGCTGTTACCCATTGGCTGTTAGCGGTCTGCCGCTTCTTTTAAATGGTTGATACGCTGTTGCAAATCCGTAACTAAAGCTCTTCCTCGGGACCTGGAGTCCATAAAAGGCGTAGGGGTAACAGAAACACAACAACCAGCAGCGCCAGGCCAAGGTAAAATATCCAGGAGAAATCGAATACATTCAAGTGATATTGATTGCTATTAATGGTCGCGAGAGAAAATAAGCTAAACCCCATCACCGTATTGATCGAAGCTACAACGCAGTAAATCCAATTCACAAGTTGCTCATTTAAGGCCTCACGATGCTGGTCCCAGATTTTTCTTTTAAAAATGGGCAAATGATCCGTATGCATTTTCGGCACCTGTTTTGATAACCCCGAAATGAGCGCGTTATTGACAATGAACAGACCCATGATCAGGTAAAAAATTTGTTCTTTGCTCACATATTTTTCGGCTAATCCCGATTCAGCAAAATCAACGGCCACCATATCCGGAAACAAGGAATATGTCCAGCCTAAAGCACCCACAACAAGCGCAATGGACATCCAGCGCCAGATTTTAATAACAAAAGTTCCGATTTTCATTTATAAATACCCGTTAATGGGCTTAATTTTCACCATAGTAATTCGGGCGCAAAATTAGGTCGGAGAGTTTCTAAAACCTAATTCGCAGGATAATGATTGAAGTAATCCTTTGCTGAATTGATACGTTGCAAATTTTTAATTCGGGCGTTAGGAATGATTTGCGTAATCCGTGCTCTGGAATTCATCTTTTTTTATTCGTGTCAATTCGTGTTATTCGCGGCTTGTCGCAAACGATTACAATATGAAAATATACACCAAAACAGGTGATAATGGAACAACCTCACTGATCGGAGGCACTCGTCTCAGTAAATCCCACGTGCGGATTGAAGCTTATGGTACGGTAGATGAACTGAATAGTTACATTGGTTTGCTGCGGGATCAGCCGGTAAATGAAATGAGGCGCGATCTGCTTAAGGAAATTCAGGACCGGCTTTTTACGATCGGTTCACATCTGGCATCGGAGTCCGATCAGACAAAGAAAATGCTTCCGGACTTGCTGGAAGAGGACTTGACCCTTCTGGAGAAAGAAATGGACAAAATAGATACTGTCGTTCCTAAATTACGATCGTTTGTGCTACCCGGTGGCCATGAGTCGGTATCGTTTGGTCATGTAGCGAGGACTGTTTGCCGTCGCGCAGAAAGGGCGGTGATTCATTTGGCACAACAGGAGGAAGTTGAAGAAATCGTGATACGTTATCTCAATCGTTTGTCCGATTTCCTGTTTATGCTCTGCCGGGCGATGACCTATGAGCTGCAAATTGAGGAAGTTACGTGGAATCCGAGGGTTATTCCCAAAAAATAATTGTTATACTAAATATCTGTTTTTTGTAAATTTAATTTTTTAAATTGCCGGACTATATAATATCCAATAATCAGTTTTTCAAGCATAAATTTCAGGCACCATGACAGCCGATACACTGCAACTAGAGATTCAGCAGACGAGTAAATCGCGTTTGCAGGAGGTTGACTTCACCAACCTTGTTTTTGGCCGGAACATTTCCGACCACATGTTCATTTCCGAATATCGTGACGGCCAGTGGCAGGATTCACGTATCGTCCCTTACGGTGATCTATCCCTTAGCCCGGCAACCGCAGCGCTCCATTACGGGCAAGCGATTTTTGAAGGAATGAAGGCATATAAAAACGAGGAAGGAGAAGTGCTTACTTTTCGTGCTATTGATAATTGGAAACGCCTTAATAAGTCTGCAGAACGTCTTTGCATGCCGACAATCCCGGAAGAGATTTTTATGGGCGGACTGACCGAGCTGCTTCGCCTGGATTCAGGCTGGGTGCCTTCGCAGCCAGGATGTTCATTGTATATCAGACCATACATGTTTGCTACCGACCCGTATATTGGTGTAAAACCTTCGGATAGTTATTATTTTATCATTTTTACCAGCCCGGTTGGTACATATTATGCAAAACCTCCGAGGGTTAAAGTTGAAACACATTTCATCCGTGCCGCAGAGGGTGGCGTAGGTGGTACCAAATGTGCAGGAAATTATGCGGGATCGCTATATCCGGCTAAACTTGCTCAACAGGAAGGTTACGATCAGCTGATCTGGACAGATGCTCGTGAGCATGCTTATATTGAGGAGTCTGGCACGATGAATATTATGTTCATGCTGGACGGAAAATTGGTTACGCCATATGTTTCGGAAACGACGCTGGACGGTATTACCCGCAAAAGTATCGTTGCCATTGCGCAGCATTGGGGTATTCCTGTTGAAGAGCGCAGAATCAGCGTAAAAGAAATAGTGGATTCTCTAAAAGACGGAAGTCTTGAAGCCGCTTTTGGTGCAGGAACGGCAGTGGTAATATCGCCGTTTGCAACGATTGCCTACGAAGGAGTTGATTATACTCTCCCTGAAATCAAAGAGGATTCATTTGTTGCAAAAGTAAAAAACTATCTGACGGATCTTCGCACAGGAAAAACCGAAGATATTTTCGGTTGGACGTTAAAAGTCTAGCTGATCCATATTAAGCAACGCCCGCTTTCTTTGCAATTTATTGCGTCAAAGAAAGCGGGCGTTCTGATTTTTATGAATTGGGCAGGCATAAATTTTTAATGGATAAAATGTTAGTTTTTCTAGATTTGCCTTTTAACCTTTAACCCTTTTTCAATAAGGGTTTCTTTTTCAATGCAGCGTACATCTTCAAAAGGAATTTTTACCACCCAATTCTGGCTTTTAGGTACAAGTTCTTTTCTTTTTTCGTCCAGTTTTAATATGTTGATTCCTGAACTCCCCAGCTATCTGACTGCGATGGGCGGAGGCGAGTACAAGGGTTATATTATCGGGTTGTTTACATTGACTGCGGGCTTGTCACGACCATTCAGCGGAAGACTCACAGATCGTATAGGAAGAGTGCCTGTGATGGCTTTTGGGTCTCTGGTGTGTTTTCTTTGCGGCTTTCTTTATCCTGTTTTTATCACGGTAATGCCCTTTTTGCTTCTACGACTTGTGCACGGGTTCTCAACGGGATTTAAACCGACAGGTACATCAGCTTACATCGCAGATATTATTCCTGCTGAAAGAAGGGGCGAGGCAATGGGTATTCATGGTATGTGCATGGGTGTTGGATCTGCATTTGGCCCGGCCGTGGGCAGTTTTATAGGACAGTCATTCTCGATAAATGTGCTTTTTTATACTTCGTCTGTGTTTGCGCTCATGTCGATAGTCATTCTGGTCAACATGAAAGAAACGCTTAAAGATAAAGTACCACTTTCCATAGATGCTTTCAAACTTGGTTGGCGCGACATTTTCGAACCTAACGTGTTCAATCCCGCTTTGATTACGTTTCTCGTCTATTTTGGATTCGGCGCTGTGGCAACGCTGACACCTGATTTTAGCAATTACCTGGGTCTGCAAAACAAGGGGATGTACTTCATGGTTTTTACGATTTTTTCAATCCTGGTTCGTTTTGTTGCAGGGAAGCTCTCCGATAAAAAAGGAAGACTTCCGGTCACCATCATCGGTTGTGTTGTAATGATCATCTCGATGGTCATCACCGGGTATGCCAACACAGTTGTTATGTTTCTTACCGGTGCCGCATTTTTTGGCGTGGCGATGGGAATTCTATCACCGGTGTTGTCCGCATGGACGGTAGATTTGAGTGGAGATCACAACAGGGGACGAGCCATTGCTACGATGTACATCACTTTGGAAGCAGGAATCGGATTTGGGGCGGTTTTGTCAGCCGCGATTTTTGCCAATCAGAACAAAAATTTATTGCTTGCGTTTTTAGTTATGGCCGGTTTTGCTTTTGCGGCATTGATCTATTCTGTTTTATTGTACCAATATAAAAAACGGTCTTCCAGTGCTATTTGACGATACTTATAAAACATTGGCAAGTCCGTCGGAAGGCTTTTTTAAAGACCGGGGAAGCAAATTTATTTCTTTTGCTTTTCCAATTCTCAATGAAACGGATGTCAAAGCGCATCTCGCAGCCTTGCGTGACTTACATCCCAAAGCGGTACATCATTGCTTTGCTTACCGGCTGGGCCAGGATAGGATGAGTTACAAAATTAGTGATGACGGCGAACCGTCCGGAACGGCGGGCAGACCAATTTTAAACACGCTTTTTTCCAAAGAGGTGACCAATTTACTTATTGTCGTTGTCAGATATTTCGGCGGAACTTTGCTGGGTGTTCCCGGGCTGATCAACGCTTATAAAATGGCAACGGAAAGCGCGTTAGCCGAAGGGACGATAGTCTCCAGATATTTATTTAATGTATATGAGCTGAAATTTGCGTACATCCAAATGAACGATGTCATGCGAATTGTGAAGGAAATGGAATTGCCGGTTCTCCAACAGCATTTTGAAATGGAGTGTAGTATGATGCTTGAAGTCCGCAACACATTGACCGAGCGGTTTATAGCGCGGTGCGGGAAAGTTGAAGAGCTGAGCGTTTCTTTGAAGTAAACATCATTCATTATCCTTCAGCATTCTCACGAAGTCATCCTCGTAAGCCTTGATTGCTTTTAATAGCGCTTGCAGCTCCGTTTCTTCAGGTGTTCCTTTCTTTGCTCCAAAAATTTCGTCGGCTCTTTCGGATGCCTTTTCGTATTCTGTTTCGTTTTTGATCGTCATTGGATTTGATAAGTTGCTTTGTGCAAATTTAATGGAAACAACCGTTTTCTGTCTATCTTAATGACTTTGTTTATTCAGTTGGCCTTATCATAATTCTTGCACAAAAAAGGCAATATTTCATTAGATCTGCCGTATTTCTTATCAAGAACGTATATAGAAGATCGCGTTGGAATAACTTCAAAACCAGGACATAGGAATTTTAAACAAAAAATGGCTATCAGCTGTTAATGAAACTCGCATCGGTGATGAAGATACAATTACGAATTTGCTATTTTATCTCTCTATTTTTATTTCTTGCTTACGACGGACATGCCAATCATGTTATGGGCGGCAATCTGGAACTAAAAGCCACTGGCAAGACGCCCGGGAATTATAAACTAATTCTAAAACTTTATATCGATCTCACTAATGCTGTGCAGACAGTGCCTATAGAGGTTGTGGAAATCCGAAGGAGAGAGAATAGTGATGTAATGGCTACTTTTCAACTGGATCTGGTGTCTTCAAAGTTGGTTGTCTACGAAAACGAGACCTGTACCGAAAAGGGAAGATTGAAAACCCAACTGTTATATTATGAAAAGGATATTACGCTGGAGCTCTTGAAATACGCAGATCCCAAAGGGTATTATTTGTTGTGGAGTTCATGTTGCCGGAATGCCAGCATTATCAATATCGTAAGGGCGGGAAATACTGAGATTCAATTCAAGACCAATTTCCCGCCTTTGGTCAAATTGGGTAAACCATTTTTAGATTCTTCACCATCTTTCAACGAACTTGACGGAGCATATCTCTGTATCGGGGAGCCTTTTTATTTTCCTTTTGATGCGACTGATCCAGATGGGGACGAACTTAAATACTCGATGCGGGATCCCTTAAGTGGAATTGGAGCGCCGGGCGGCTTAATTCCATGGGTAAGTGGATATAGCGCAACCAATGCTATTCCAGGAACTCCGCCGCTAAATATTGATGCAAAAACAGGTGAACTTTATGTGGTTCCAAACCGGCTTGGATTATTCATGTTTTCTGTATTGGTTGAAGAATTCCGAAATGGAGAGTTGATAGGCTCAGTACACCGCGATTTTCAGATGAACGTGGTGGATTGTGCGTCTGTAACACCACCTGAACCAAAAGTACTGGTGGATGGCCAACCAGTTTCCGAGGTTTCGGTATGCGAAGGGAAAACGGTTCTGCTAAGTGCCGCTGTTGCGAGCAATGAATGGAACTATCAGTGGAAAAAGAATGGAAAGAATATAAAAGGGGGAAATGGTCCTAACCTGCAGGTTTTAGAAGCCGGCGAATTTCAACTTGTCACGTCCTTGGTGAATGTGTGTTCCAGATCTGCTAAATCGGATATTGTAAAGGTGAATGTCACAAAGGCATCTTTTGCTTTAAAAGCAAAGGGTCCTTTACGAATTTGTGAAGATGGAGGAACCCTACAAATTGACGCGTCGGCAGGGAATTCTACTTCATACCTTTGGTTTCGCAACGGAAGCTTAATTACAGGTTCCACATCATCTCTGACCGTAACAAGTCCCGGAGCCTATTGGGCAACCGCTTCTGAAACAAACCTGAGCTGTTCTGCTGCTTCTGATACTCTGACTGTTACAACAGCTTTGAAACCGCCATTGACTTTATCGGCACCAAATGGAAAGACTTCTTTCTGTGCGGGTGATTCCATATTGCTTCAACCTACTCAAAGAAGTGATTACACCTACGCCTGGTTCAGGGATGATCAGATTTTAACCGCCGCCAGCTCATTGTTCTACGTGGATATAGCAGGGACCTACTCGGTAGCGGTTACGGATTCGGCCGGTTGTGTAAATACCTCCAATAAAATTGAAATCTCTTTGCTCGAAAGTATCGTAGCCAAGCTTTCGGCTGTGGACCCAATGTGTGGGGCAGATCATAATCCGGTGGCGCTGCAAGGAACTCCGGAAGGTGGAATATTTTCCGGGCGCGGTGTTGTTGGGGAAAGTTTCGATCCTAGGCAAGCCGGGGTCGGTACGCATGAAGTTCGCTATACTGTTAGTGCTCCCGGCTCGTGCCCAGTGGTTACGGCGAAGCAGCTCATTACTGTATGGGGCTTGCCTGTAGCTACTGTGGGTGACGATATTGGTATATTGGAAGGGACTACTGGGTACATTGGAGGGACGACGGTAGATGGTCTTCATTACAACTGGACACCGCCGGACGCTTGACGATCCATCAAGTGCAAGACCATTGGTGAGTCCATTACAAAATACATCTTATACTTTGCAGGTGACCGATCCCAATGGCTGTACGTCCAACGCAACTGTGATGGTAAGCATTGTGAAAAGAGTTTGGTTGCCGGATGCATTCTCTCCGAATGGAGACGGAAAAAATGAAACATGGGAAATAAAAGGCCTTGAGGCCTACCCGAAAGCTGAAATAACTATTTTTAATCGTTGGGGAGAAGTTGTATTTTTTTCAAAAGGTTACAAAACAGCATTTGACGGAAGGGTGAAGGGCGTTTTGCAACCGGTGGGAACCTATGTGTATACCATCAGACTTGACGCTGCTTCTTCTGTTTCTAGAGGTGCATTGATGCTGTTCAGGTGATTTTAAATAAGGGAATCCTTCGAACGAGATTCAGACCCCATCATTTTTTTGTCAGTATTATTCCTGCACCACATTTGCAACTCAACTCTTATTTTTGTGGTTAATCTATAATAGCAAAGCTTACGGAACTATAACCGGCCGCTTGGATTTCTTCTGACGATAAACACATTTTATATTTTGCAGGACTTAAACGGTTTGGAAGTTGCGGAGCAGGATCTGATAGAAGTTCAGGGTGCACGTGAACATAATTTAAAGAACATCGATGTTGCCATTCCCAGGAATAAGTTGGTGGTCGTGACTGGAATTAGTGGAAGTGGAAAGTCTTCCCTCGCATTTGATACCATTTACGCAGAAGGTCAGCGGCGTTACATGGAAAGCTTTTCGGCTTACGCACGCGGGTTTATCGGTGAAATGGAGCGTCCGGATGTTGACAAGATCAGCGGACTTTCTCCTGTAATCAGTATTGAACAAAAGACTACTTCCCGAAATCCGCGTTCAACTGTTGGTACAGTTACTGAAATCTACGACTTTCTGAGACTTCTGTACGCCCGTGCAGGCGAAGCTTATTCTTATGTGACCGGCCGAAAAATGGTAAAACAGTCGCAGGATCAAATCGTCAGTCAGATCTTGTCTCAGTTTGTCGGTCAGAAGACGATGATATTGGCGCCAGCTGTCAAAGGAAGGAAAGGACATTACAGGGAGCTGTTCGTACAGATTGCACGTTTGGGCTATACCAAAGTTCGCATAGACGGCGAGGTTCAGGATATAACGCCCAAAATGCAGCTTGATCGTTACAAGGTTCACGATATTGAAATTGTTATCGACCGCGTCGTTCCCAAAAAAGAAAGCGAAGATCCTCAGGGGCGATACAGGCTAAGTCAATCGGTTGCTACGGCCGTAAAACAGGGAAAGGGTGCCATTATGGTATTGGATGGAAAAGGGCAAACCCATTATTTTTCCCAAAATCTGATGGATCCTGAGTCGGGTATTAGCTACGATGATCCTGCACCCAATGCATTTTCATTCAATTCACCGTATGGCTGGTGTCCTACTTGCCAGGGATTGGGCCTTGTTGAGGAAATTACAGAGGAGTCCGTAATTCCGGATAAATCCCTGAGTATAAGCAAAGGAGGAATAGCGCCGATGGGTGAATACCGCGAGGCATGGATTTTCAAGCAGCTGGAAGTCATTCTTAAAAAATACAAGGTCAACCTGACTACCCCGATCAATAAGTTTCCTGAAGAAGCAATAAAAGTAGTATTGTACGGAAGTGAAGAAGCTGTACCTGTTCCGTCCAAAAAATATCCGGGAACCGAGTGGGAGACAAAATTCGACGGGATTATTAACTTTTTGAAAAGGCAGCAGGAAAGCGGCAACGATAAAATTCAGGATTGGTTGAAGGATTTTATGACTACCCAAACCTGTCCGGAATGCAATGGTAAACGTCTGAGAAAAGAATCCCTGCATTTCAAGATCGATAAGAAAGACATCGCTGAACTGTCAAACCAGGATATCAGGGAGTTATCGGATTGGCTGGTGAATCTGGAAGATCGGCTCGAAGAAAGACAGAAAGTGATTGGTCATGAGGTTTTGAAAGAAATCAGGAAGCGCGTCGGTTTTCTTCTGGATGTAGGGCTTGATTACCTCACTTTAAACCGGGCACTCCGAACGCTTTCAGGTGGAGAGGCGCAGCGCATACGACTTGCCACACAGATTGGTACGCAACTTACGGGTGTATTGTATATCATGGATGAGCCCAGCATTGGATTACATCAAAGAGACAATGTAAGGCTGATCAATTCTTTACGCAGTCTTCGGGACCTGGGCAACACGGTGCTGGTTGTTGAACACGATAAAGATATGATGCTTGCATCCGACTATATTCTGGACATAGGGCCAGGAGCCGGAAGGCACGGCGGCCATGTAGTAGGGGCTGGTACGCCTACCGAATTTCTGAAAAATGGGTCTTTAACTGCCGACTATCTCAGCGGGCGCGAAAGTATTGCCATTCCTAAAAAACGGCGTAAAGGAAACGGAGATGCCATTACTTTAAAAGGTTGTACAGGACATAACCTGAAAAACGTGACGATGACATTCCCGTTGGGAACAATGGTCTGTGTAACAGGTGTAAGCGGTAGTGGCAAATCTTCATTGATCCATGAAACCCTGTTTCCTTTGCTCAACCATCATTTTTATAAATCCAGAAAAGAACCGCTTCCCTACAAATCCATTGAAGGGCTTGAACATATTGACAAGGTTATCGAAGTTGATCAGTCACCGATTGGCCGTACACCTCGTTCCAACCCGGCAACTTACACCAATCTTTTTACGGATATCAGAAGCCTTTTTGCTGAATTGCCTGAGGCTAAAATCCGGGGGTACAAACCGGGTCGATTCTCTTTCAACGTAAAAGGAGGCCGCTGTGAAGACTGCGAAGGTGCCGGAATGAAAAAGATTGAAATGGATTTTCTGCCCGACGTTCATGTGAATTGTGAAACCTGCAAAGGCAAACGCTTTAACCGGGAGACATTGGAAATCCGTTTTAAGGGGAAATCGGTTGCTGATATCCTGGATATGACGGTAGAAACGGCTTTGGATTTCTTCGAAAATATGCCAAGACTTTTGAGAAAAGTGCAGACCTTGAATGACGTGGGGCTGGGCTATATTACCCTCGGGCAGCATGCGACTACGCTTTCTGGAGGAGAAGCGCAGCGCGTTAAACTTTCGGAAGAATTATCGAAACGCGACACTGGCAAAACACTTTATATTCTGGATGAACCTACAACGGGTCTTCATTTTCAGGATATCCGGCATTTGCTGAATGTCTTGAACAAGCTGGTAGAAAAAGGAAATACGGTGCTGATCATTGAACACAATCTTGATGTGATCAAAGTGGCGGACCATGTCATTGATGTTGGACCCGAAGGAGGTGCACTGGGCGGAAAAATCATCGCAGAAGGAACCCCAGAAAAGGTGTCAAAAGTCAAAGGAAGCTACACCGGGTATTTTCTGAAAGAGGAATTGAAATAAAAAACGAAAAAGGGCGACCATTGACGATCACCCTTTTTTATTGTGGTAAGTAAAATTTGGACTACATCCATTTACTAAGAAAATGGCTGAACGCCTCTTTATACTGGTCGCTGACTGGAATGGTGATCGCGCCTATTTGTATGGTATTTCGGGTAACGGCGCCGATTTTGTCGAGATTTACGATAAATGAACGGTGCACGCGCATAAATTTTGAAGCAGGTAATTTTTCCTCCAACGCTTTCAGGCTGGTCAGTGACAATGTAGGCTTGGTCTCTGATTTCAAAATTACTTTTACGTAATCCTTCAATCCTTCCACATATAAGATGTCGTCGTATGCGATTCGTACGAGCTGGTATTCAACCTTTAAGAATAGGTATTCTTCTTTTTGCTCAACGGCAGCCGGAGTTGCAGAAGCCTTTTGGAGGAGCTCAACATATGTTTTGCCCTTTGACGCAGCCCGTAAAAACTCCTCGTAGTTGAACGGCTTTAATAAATAATCCAAGGCGTCGACACGAAAACCATCTAACGCAAATTGATTAAAAGCCGTTGTGAAGATAATTCTGGGCCCCTGAGTTCCGGAGGACTCAATAACCCTCGCTAATTCAATCCCGGTCAGATCCGGCATTTGAATATCAAGAAATATCAGGTCAACCTCCAATTGATGAATAGCCTGCAAAGCTTCAACAGCACTGGAATAACGGCCCGCAAGATGCAGAAACGGTGTTTTTTCTATAAAAGCACACACCAGCCCCAAAGCGAGGGGTTCGTCGTCCACGGCGATACATTGAACTAATTTCATGCAGTTTCAAGTTCAAGACGTACTTCAAATTCTTTCTCCTTCGAATTTTCATTCACATCAAGCTGATATTTTCCCGGGTAAAGCAGGTCGAGACGGCGTTGTGTATTGATAAGGCCGATTCCATTGCTTTCATCCAAAACGGTTCTTTTTTCTGTAAACAAGGTATTCCTAACATCAACAAATACTTTATTGTCTTCTTGCCAGATCTTGATTTCAATATGGCTCGGCTGAACAGCACTCACACCATGTTTGAAAGCATTTTCGATAAACGGCAAAAACAACATCGGAGCAATGGAAACGTCATGCAAAGGAATCGGTGGTTCAAGCACAACCTTCACTTTGTCGGTCAGACGCAACTGCATCAGTTCAATATAATCTTGTGCAAATGCTATTTCCTGACTCAGTAATACAGTGCCGTGCTGCGTTTCATACAACACGTAACGCATCAGTCGCGAAAGTTTATGAAGCGCTTTCTGTGCTGCTTCAACATCAATTACTGTAAGGGCATAAATGTTGTTGAGGGTGTTGAAAAAGAAGTGCGGGTTAATTTGCGCCTTCAAAAACGAGAGTTCTGAATTAATCTTCTCTTGCTCAAGATTTTGCCGGGTTTGCTTGTCGCGCTGTACATTTTGAACCGCAGCAACACTTGTGCTTACACTAATAATCATCAGCGCAGTAAGTAAAGACCAGTAATCAACCCTGTCTCTTTTCTGCTTTGGGCCATTTGCTTCCTTCGCCACTTCAAAGGCTGCATGCATATGTTCGCGGTGATTCAGTGCGGTTTGCACCTGTTCAATGGTGAATGCCAGCATGATAACCGACATTACATTGACCAATATAAAGGGGATATATTTGTTTTTTGATAAAAAACGTGGAAACCAGACATAAACATTCAGGTAGAAAATGCCTACCAAAAGTGATAGCAGTACCGCTTGTTTTATCCAAAAAGAGGCAGGAAGTTGAATTTGCCAGCTTATAGGTTGCCACATTAAAAACAGCGCAAAAAAGCCCCACCCCAAAAGGTGGAAGATAAATGGCGGGTATTTGCGGACAGCAGTCGTATTCATATCTATTGTAATTCTTATCCGGTTGAATTCAAGCACAATGGTACAGCGAAATATACAAACACCCTATTACATTCGATCAATATACATAGAACACCGACCGAATGCCCTCGTTCATCTATGGTGTGAGCCTTGATTTTCAGCGTGTAAAGATTGTGGAAAGTGGTTTTTAGATCTTGTCCAACTTATAGGAATAATACAAAACGGCACGATTTTTCGACTTGTTTCATCGGCTGAAATGAACTTTTGATCGGTGTATCTTACCAATCCATCTATTTCAGTTTTATAACTGTAAAAATGGTTCTTATTTTGACCTTGAATTATACCAATTATTGCCCCGAAAACCATGAACATGTTTAAAAAAATTACTCCTTTTTTATTAGTTATCGCACTTAGTTCTTCTGTATTCGCTCAATTTGGAGGTGGCGGAGGAGGTGGAGGTGGCGGCGGAGGCGGCCGCCCCGGTGGAGGCGGAGGCTTCGGCGGAGACAACGGTGCTCGCCAGCGCCAGGCTGTTATACCTGGAACGGCAGAAGATACCCCAAAAGGAACTGGAAGAATTAAGGGTCTTTTAGTAGATTCTTTAACGAAAAAGCCTGTTGAGTTCGCTTCTCTTGCATTGGTCGATATTAAAACAAACAATCCAATCGACGGAACCACTACGGACGAAAAGGGAGCTTTTACGCTAACCAAAGTTGCCGCAGGGAGTTTTAAGATCATGATTTCTTTTATTGGTTACAAGACAAAGACGATCAAGGACATTAAAATTGACCGGAAAACTGAGCTTGATCTTGGGTCTGTAATCCTGACTCCTGACGTTGTTCAGTTAAATGAAGTAGAAGTCGTGGGAATGGCGCAAATGATTGAGGAAAAGGTTGACAGACTCGTTTACAATGCAGAAAAGGATATTACCAGTAAAGGTGGTGATGCTTCAGATGTCATGAAAAAAGTGCCGATGCTGACTGTCGATCTGGATGGAAACGTTTCACTGAGAGGAAGTTCGAATGTAAGGGTTTTGATCAATAACAAACCTTCTACCATTATCGCTACAAGTGTTGCTGATGCATTGAAGCAAATTCCTGCCGATATGATCAAATCGGTTGAAGTCATCACCTCTCCATCTGCAAAATATGATGCGGAAGGATCAGCCGGTATCATTAATATCATCACTAAGAAAAGCACGATTCAGGGTGGAACATTGAACCTTGATACCGGTATTGGTAACCGTGGATCCAACTTAGGTTTGAGAGGAAATTTCAGGTCTGGGAAAATGGGTGTTAGTCTTGGAGGTTTTGGACGTTTCAACTACAACATGCCTGGTAGATCGGAAAATTTACAGGTAGGTAAAATTGATAAATTCTCGATTCGTCAGGTATCAGAATCGCACAATCGTATGGCTTTTGGATCATACAATTTGGGATGGGATTATGAAATTGATTCGAAAACATCCATTTCAGCTGGCATTCGCTACGGGATGCGTAACATGAACAACTCGCAGGAACTATCGTCTTTTAACACGCAAAGCACAGGTATTACAAAGAATAGTTTCAGAGACGTTACGACCAAGGACCTTTCCGGAACCTGGGATTTGAATGTGGATTACATGAAAACGCTTGCAAAGCCAGGTCAGGAATTGACAGTGTCGGGGCAGTTTAGCCGTAATAACAGAACAAATGACTATGACGCCAAGATAAGCGACCTGAGCAATAGCCAGGTAATAGGAGAAATGATTGGCAAACAGTTTAATGATAATAGCAGCCATAACCAGGAAAGCACGGTTCAGGTAGATTATCAGACGCCAGTTAAGGATAACCAAATGATTGAAGTTGGAGGTAAAGGTATCTTCCGCCAGGTGGTCAGTAGTATCCTTTATGGAGGAGAGGGCGCCGTAAGTATTTTGCCAAACAGCAGTTTGAATTACGATCAGAACGTAGCAGCGGGTTATTTTTCATACACCTACACGACCAAAACAAAGTTTACCGTCAAGGCTGGTTCAAGATATGAATATACGAGTATCAACGCCACCCAGGGTGAGCAGAAGACAAATCTGAATCTTCCTGCATATGGAAATTTGGTGCCAAGTGTAAACCTTTCACAGACATTCGGTAAAGGTCAAACCGTCAAACTGGCTTATAACCGCCGTTTGCAACGTCCGGGTATTCAGTTCCTTAACCCAAATGTGAACTCTTCTAATCCTACTAATATAAGTTTTGGTAATCCTGAGCTACATCCTGAGCTTACTGATCAGGTGGAGTTGGGAACAAGTTTCTTCAAAAACTCGCTTTATGTAAATGTTTCAACCTTTGCACGTTTTACAAACAATTCAATTGAAAGTATTCGTACGACAAGTTCAGAGGGTGTGATCAGCACGACTTACGGGAACATCGGACAAAAGAAGAACTACGGCGTGAACATATTCGGTAACATGACATTCTTTAAAAGATGGCAGGTTGGCGGTGGAATGGATGCTTATTATTCCAGTTTGATGAATAAAAGTACCAATTCAAGTAACAGCGGCATAGTGGTAAGCGGACGTTTCAGGACGGGGCTTACGCTTAAAGGTGGCTGGGGTTTACAAGGAGGCGGATTTGTGCGTGGACGTGACGTTCAGCTTCAGGGTACCCAGGCAGGTTTCCGTATGTATGATCTGGGTGTCAAAAAAGACTTTAAAAACAAACGTGGAAGCATCGGCCTTGGTATGGAGAATTTCTTGGCGCCAAGATTCAAAATGCAGACGAAACTGGAAACAGCTACTTTTACACAGGTTAATAATAACTACTTGTACAACAGAGGATTCCGGGTTAACTTCTCTTACCGTTTAGGTAAAATGACTTTTGTTGAGCAAAAAACACGCCGCAAAAAATCGATCAGCAACGATGATCAGAAAAGCGATGGTGGTGGTAATGACATGAGTGGTGGAGCGCAGGCAACGCCAGCTGCCACACCAGCGGCAGGTGGAGCAAGGCCAGCGGGAGCAGGTGGTGCACCAAGCGGAGCAACTCCAGCCGGTGGCGCAAGACAAGGAAGACCAGGTGGAATGCAAATGAAGTCGGATTCTGCATCAAAGGGAAATCAAGGCATGCGTCAGGGAATGCAGAGTAGAACTGATTCAACCGGAAGGCCGATAATGAAAATGAGACAGGACTCGACTGGTAAATCAACGATGCCGGTTACTCCAGACTCTACAGCAAAACCTATTTTGCCAGTGACGCCAGACTCTACCGCCAAGCCAGCTTTACCGGTAACCCCGATTAAGCCGGATTCAACTTCAAAGCCTGTTTTGCCAGATTCTCTTCCAAAGAAAGACTGAAATCAGTTTAGTTTTTTCAGATAACACAAAGGGTCAATTTTCGCTAAGAAGGGTAACAAAACAATCCCTAACTATTTGGCTTTTAGTTTTTTGTGACAAAAATTAACCCCGAAAATGCCCATTGCTGGGATATTTCGGGGTTTTTGTTTATCTTAAGGTTACCAAGCTTTAA